>Ga0208791_1000356_pt1 | contig 21342 bp, 27 predicted proteins | sample 11_taG_FD_184084 | JGI IMG/M metagenome (GOLD analysis project Ga0208791, IMG submission 184084) | Marine viral communities from the Subarctic Pacific Ocean - 11_ETSP_OMZ_AT15265 metaG (SPAdes) (version 2) | ecosystem: Environmental > Aquatic > Marine > Oceanic | place: Pacific Ocean | collected...
GAAATTTTTCCAAATGTTGTCATAAAATTTTTCTCCTTAAAAGTTGTTTTTTATTTAGTTTTTCCCCTCTTGTCAATGCCTTAATTAAGCATTTTTTAGTTGATCTATTTCTTTTTTTAAATCTTTAATAGCTTGAACTAAAATTGGTATAAGTTTTCCTTGTGAAGCTTCTAATTTATCTGGATTAGCTTTTAAAACTAATTGTAAATTATCTTCAATTCCATGTTTTTGTTGAACTTCATCTAAATCTTGGGCAATAAATCCAACATCTTTAATATCTTTCTTAGCACCATCTCTAGTGTCCCATTCAAAAGTAACCGGTTTTAAATCATCAATAAAGTCTAAACCTACTTTTAAATCTTCTATATTTTTCTTGTCTCTAGCGTCTGATAGAGCTGTAATAGATGTAACTTGACATCTTAAAGTTGCAACAGAACTATCACCTAACGTAATTTCATTAGTAGCACTAGTAGTACTAGGTTCTGCATTATAACCAAGACAAGTTATGTTAGTACAACCTGCCGAAGCTGAACTACCTGCGCTTTGACCAACAGCAGTATTATTGGTATGAGAAGCACCATTCCCTAGAGCGCCTGAGCCAACAGCTACATTGTTACTACCTGTATTTACATATAAAGCTGAACTTCCAATAGCAACGTTTTGGTCTCCCGAAACATTGAACGTTAGAGTTCCCTGCCCTAGAGCTGTATTATTTGCACCACTTGTAACTATTTTTAGAGAATCACTTCCTACGGCTGTATTGTTTTGAACATCCATTGCAGCGCTCATAGCATTATGACCAATTGCGACAGCGTATCTACCATTTACAGTAACATTTGATAATGCTCCTTCTCCTAATGCGACGTTCTCAGTTCCTATTGGATAATCACCATTCAGTTTAATTTGATTAGCCCCGATTGTAAAATCGGCTGAACCCGCAAATGCTCCCGCATTATTATATTGAATTTGTGTAGTAGCTCCTCCTGGACTTGCTGAAACGGTGGCGAAAGTAACAGCTCCAGCGCCATCGGTTTGTAAAACTTGATTAGGTGTTCCATCTGAAGTTGGGAGCGTGTATGCTCCGTTTACGTTTACAGTTCCTGTTGATTGAACACCAGTCGCTGTTGTTTCCAGTTTAGGGTTGTTGTCGTAATATAGGGTAGTTGCAGCACCACTTACCATATTAATATAATTTTTACTACCATCCTTATTACGCAGTCTTAAATTATCAGCCTGAATAAAAGTGTAAACTCCTGAATCACCTACTATAAAGTTTGTTGATCCTCCAGGAGCAGATGGGTCATGATAAATCTGTAAATCATTACCTGTTCCTACTTGTATTTTATCATTATCAGCCATATCAATGTTATGTCCATTAGATGCTAAATCACCACCTAATTCTGGAGTTGTATCATCGACAAGAGCAAATGCACCGCCAGATTTACTCGTCCAAGTTAAAGCACCATTACCATCTGTTGTAAGAACTTGATTACTTACTCCTGCACCATCTGGAAATGTTAAAGTTGTGTTTGCTGTAACTGTATCAGGAGCAGCCAGTGATATATATTTTTGTGTATTAATATTTTTTCCGTCGGTTAAACGAAGTTGACCTTTTTTGTCGTTTAATCCTACTACGACTGGTCCTGTAAATGTAGTTGTTTTTACTATTGCCATAATTAATTCCTTTAAATGTATGTTATAATATTTACCTTGTTTGTCTTTTTAAATCAACATTAAACTGAGCCCGTAGGCGTAGTTTCTTGATCTTCTCTATTAGTCTGTAGAGCAGTTAAAGTCCCCTCTACTTTACCCCCAGTATTGGCAGTAAATCTTAAAGTATCTCCCCCTTCTAAAATTAAAGGTCCAGTTAGGAAATTATTTTCTCCTTCAGGGCCTAATATAACCGAAAATAAAATGGCACTCGACGCCACATTTGGTCTTCCAGTAGTAGTAAGTTCTACCTCTACATTGATGGTATCACTAGGCGAAGGATTTCTGGTATAAAAAGTATTAATTATAGCATGAGAATCTACCGGGCAGCCATATATATTAGCTGGCGCAGTAAAACTAGTTCCTAAAGAACCAATACTAAAAAGCATATTTTTAAAAGTTGTTGCCATAATAATTACGTTGTACCTAATATAAACCATCCTATTTCATTAGATGCACTATAAGGATATTGAGCTACAAATGTAGCACTATAAAAATAAGAAGTAAAGTCTACATTTGAAGTTGAAGCGGGAAGATATGATCCCGCTGGATCTAAAATATTAGGTGTTGTATCTGGCTGAGCTCCTGCGTCAAGAAGTACAGAGAAACCAGAGGCTGGGGTAGCATCTATAATACTTACTATATTAAAATTTGTTACTTGTGTTCCTGTGGGAAGATTAATTGTTGCGTCGGAGTCTGTGGTATCAACTAATAAACTCATTGCATTGTCTTCGCCTGTTGGAAATTCATCATATATATCCCAACTAGTTTGACCTGTCTTGGTATCACAAAAAATAAAATTGTAGGGATTCTCTCCCCCTACTTTAGTTGGTAGTGTATAGGAAGGAGTTTGAGGCGCTGTTCCTAAAAAGTAAGCGAGTTTTTGAGCTTCTTCTATAGTACTTCCTTCTGGTTTATAAGAAGAATTTATTTGTCCAACAATTGAATTTATTGCTCTTACTATAGATCTTTGATTAGCTACATCGTACTGTTCCGTTGGATCTGGAACTCTAGTTTTTATTGCCATTATTTTCCTACCTTATATTCATTACATAGGATTTTATAGGATGAAAAGTATTTTTTACCGAAAATTTTATGACCAATCATTATCTTCTCCCATCAGGTTGTATGTCTATTCGTAAGGTTCCATATCTCCAGGTTTGACCTGCAGCATCATTTTGAATTTTAATACTTATAAATCTTCCTCGTGCACGAGTATCTACTTTATTTGTAGATGAAGTAATTGTAAAGGGACTAAGAGAAGAAGCAACTGAGGAATCAGAAGGATAATCTCTTAAATTTAAAGTTACTTTAGCATTACCAGTTAATGTTTTAAAATCAGGAATAAATCTTCTCATAGCTAAAAAAACCTCACCATTCCCTAATTCTGGACTCGTAATATCAAAAAGAAAAGATTCTACATTTGAAACAATTGTGGTTGTGGAAGCATCAGCATTTACTTGATCAGTTCCAATTTCATGTTGGAACACAGTTGTATTACCATAACCATTAGGCGCCGCAGTTTCTCCCGATACAACAGGGAAAGAGCCATTAGTTGCCGAATTAAATGAAGTACCAAAAGGTTTATCATAAACATTAGCATCAGTCCAAGATGTTCTGGCTGTGCTTCCTGTGTACCAAACTCCACCTGGAACTTGACTCGATTCAGCGAAATTATATACTACATATCTATCATTATAATCAGCGGAAGCAGAGGGGTAGTCCCATCTAACTTCTGTATATAAATTATTTATTCCTGCAGTAATTTGTTGTCCTTGAGTTAAATCAACATCTTCATAAACATAGTCTTCAACCATACAATCTAAAGTTTTTACAGAGCCATCATATTTAAAAAAACCTTTTCCACTGAACCAATATGCAACACCATCTACTTCAGCTACTGCATTTTGTCCCACTAATCCACAATTAGTGCCGACTTGTTCAAAGCCGAAAATAAAAGGGGAACCTATATGTCTCATTATATATAAGGCATTATCTGTCCAAATTAAAATAGCTTCTTTAGATTTAATGGATCCTATTATTCTACTTCCATCTTGTAGTCTTTGTGAACCTGCTGAGTTACCCGCAGTTATAGTATAATTATTTAACTCTTCTTGTGATGAAAATCTTACAAACATATCATCTTGAGATAAAGCTGAGCCTAATGTTGTTTCAGTTCCTAAATGAATTAAATGTCTTGTTGTTGGTGAGACAATAGTTAAACGAGAAGCTGTCGGGTTAGATGTAGTTTCAAAACCGGCAGTCTCAATCGAGGCTCTTCTACCAAAAGCATTCGCTGCTGCAGGGTTCCACGTGAAAGTTTTTCCATTTAAAATTGTAGCTACTAAAACTTGACCAAAAGAACTTAAAGCCCATATGCCAGGTTCTGCAGTTACACCCGCGCTACTCGCGGCTAGTCCCCAGGCAACGCTTGGCGAGCTTCCACCAAATACTCCCGTACCCCAACCATAAATTAAAGATTGAATTTGAGGTCCAATTGTTTCTAAAGGATTGACGGTACAACTTCCACCACTCGCTGTTGATCCTGCATTTGATGCAGCTTTAATAGTAAAAGTGGTAATAGTTGGAGAAGTTTGAACTTCAAATAATTTTCCCTCAAAATCAGCATCACTATATCCCCCAGGAATCGAAGATACTGATGTTAGTTCAACTATATCCCCTGGATTAAGTAAATGATTTGAAGTAGTAGTAATTGTTATATCAGGAGTCCCTACTGCAGTAGTAAAAGTAGAACTAGTAAAAGTATCTATAGAAGCGGGATAACCGCTAGTTCTATAGGGAGTAATATCATAATAAGTTCCTTCATAATAAAGAAGTAAAAATTTATCCATACCTATAGCTAAATATTTTCCTCCAATATTATCTCTAAAAGAATATAATTTTCTAGATACTGCATTAAGAGTTGTAGATCCTAATGCTTCCCACCCACCTACTTTTTGAGCTAAACCATATCTAAATCTAACATTATCTCCACCGACCCATCGTGCGACAGCGCCGATTTCCGTGTTTTGTTTATCGTATCCTGGTTTTATTTTAAAAACGTTGAGAGGCACGTTTACCTCCTATGACAATTTATTCGTATATACCCACCCAGCTGTGGCATCCGACGAATAAATTAAAGTGAAAGCTGCTCCCTGAACAGCTACTGGGCCAGTTGTTAAATCAGAGCCTGCACCATTAATATTAGAACCATTTCTTGCAACGGTTAAATTATGAGTATTAAAAGTTCTGTTTGCATCAATAAATGTAACTTCATCACCTGTACTAGGTGTGGCAGGTAGAGTAACAGTTACAACTCCTCCGGAAGTATTACAAAATACTACATCATTATTTACTGCTGTATAACTTGTTCCAGTGGCTACACTTATATGTCCTTTACTAATTAAACCTGACGAAACATTAGTACCATTCGAATATAATTGAATTGTTGCATTATTAGGAATGGAAATTCCTGTTCCACTCACAGTTTTAACTGTTAAACTATATGGGTTAGCTGCTCTACTTGTAGAATCTTTTACAATAAAAACTCTTTCTGACGAATCAGGCATTGTAACTACCCTATTACCCGTTAGTGTCCCTGTTAAATCAAAAAATAAATTTTTTCCATTAGAAGTAGCCCCTTGATCTAATGCTAAATTTACATCAGCTGCACCGACCGCTAAAGATAAAAATCCACTAGAGGATTGTTCTAAAATCTGTAAATTAGTATTAGTAATTGTACCCCATAACCCCGCTTTTTCACCGGTAGTTATTAGTTCTAATTTAATATCATTTGAGTATGTTGATGGCATATTTTCCTTATACTTTAATTATTATTAATCTTCAACCCTATTCCCCAGGAGAAGGAGAAGCAATAGCAGTTCTAATAGTACCACTTTGAAACTCATCTCTTCTTCTTCTACCCTGTTGTTCTATTCCGTATGTTGCCATAGCTCTACCATAAGATTGTTCATATAACTGTAATAAATCCGCCGGTCCTTTCAAATACCCATAGGTCTCTGTAAGACATGCATACAGAATTAAATCAGGGTAATTAGTAGCTACATAAGTAGTCGTACCATCACTCGCTGTAATTGTAGTTGGTTGTTTCACGTAAGCCACATGACACACATAAGCTGCATCAGGAGTAGGAGCTAAAAATAAAGTAGTAGCATTTCGTCTCCCAAAATATTTAGGAATATTATTAGGAGCCGCGGCAGCTGTCCCTGGTGTAGGATAAAGTTCTTGTAAGAAAGAAGTTTCTCTATATTCTAAAGGTTTTCTTTGGGCAGGTGTTTCATTTGTATCATTAATATAAATATATCTTATAAATCTTGTATCAGCTGGAACGGTAACTTCTCTATCATTTGGAGTTAAAGTTATAGTATCATAAAAACGCGCAGCGTCTGTATCTGTTTCCCTAAATATTCTTGCTTCTGCATTTTTAGCTATAGTCACAAGAATAGCGTCAGTTAAAACTGTATTATCTACTTCTGTGTAGCTTCTAATGTCTGCTTTTAATTCACCCCAATTCATAATTATGCTTTAAATACTACAGGTCCCGATGCACACTGTAAACCGCCTCCTTCTGCCACTGTACTCGCTGTCACCGTATTAGTAAAGTTAAAACTATTATAAACTGTAATAGTAGATGGTTCCCCTGGATTAGGAACTGTAGAGGAATTCATCGTTATTTCAAAAGATCCAAAGACATTCGATCCATCAGCATGAGAACCAGCAGTAGTATTACCTGGAGTAACTCCTCTAAAAGGAGCTGCGGTACCTCTTACGCACCCTGTTAAATTATTTCCAACTTTCCCCGTATATTTAATAGTTTCATTTTGATAAAGTAAAGTTGTAGGATTTATTTTTTCAATATAAAAATATCCCGCAGTAGGGAAATAAGTTGCATCGGTTAAAGTTATAGTCGCTGCAGAATCTGAAATTGCACCATTTAATGTAGTAGCTAATTGTATTGCCGCTATAGGAAGATTAGCAACGCCCGTTTTAATTTCTGTAAAGACTACAAAGTCTCCAGTTTTATAACCACTGTTTGGAAAAGAACATCTGACAACAGCCGAAGCTGCAGTAGTACTAAATGGATCTTGGGGTAAAATATCCCAAGTCGGTGGTTCTGTTCTTCCCGGTCTCGCATCTTGTAAACCCTGTGGGTCTCCACTGATTGGTGTAGGGTCTAATTGAGGTTGTTTTGGTTCGTACTCAGAAATATGTACAAAAGCTCCATTCCATTCTTTTACCATTTCCTTGTAAGGAAACTGCACTCCTGATCTGTCTGAAATTGCAATTGCGTGTCTACCTTTTGCTGAATTTGTCATACATTAAATCTCCGGATAATATGTTCTCGGTGTTACAAATAAACTTGAAGAAGAACCATCTTGTTGTAATGCTCTTTGTATCTCATCTTCATATAACATTTTTAAATCCTGTGTTCTTTCAGGTTTAAATTTAAGTGCTAAATAATAAGCCAGTCCTGCTGTCATACAAGGTACAAATCTATAAGGTAAATCTACATCGTTTGAGTATTTACCAACATCTTGAATTCTTTTTGCATAATAATAATTTATACTATTACCAGCTTCTGTTGCACTAGGAGTTAAAAATAAAGTAATAGTAACTCTGTCAATAAATCTTTGAACAAAATATTGAGTGGGTGCACCTTGTGCTGATTTGTTAGCAAAGGCTTGATAAACAGATCTATTTACTTTTGTTAATGGATAATCAATACTTTGAGCATTTCTATATGAAGCTTCTAGGATATCATCTACTCCATAGATAGCAGTGGCATCTGAAGTGCCATCACCTGTTGATCTGTACATCGTATAAACTGATTGGCCTTGAACTAAAGTTAAATCATTATTTGCAATTTCCCAATAGTGAAGACCTCTATTAGCCCACTCTTGAAACATAATATTTAATGATCTTCTGGCAGAACTTAATTGTTGACCAGTTACACCAACCATTCCTATTCTTTCATAAGATTCATGAACTATTTCATCAATAGAAAAACCTTTTTCAAAAATTGTAGTTCCTGAAGTAGTATTAGCCATCCAGCTTTACCCATCGTAGAATACTGAAATACTCGTAGCTAAATCTGTGGTACCTAAATCTATAAAGGAACCAGCATCAAACAATACTCCATTGTCTGGAATATATGGATCTACTGGAGTTTGATCAGTATGTACTCCCATTTCTAGTAATTTAGTTCCTGTTGTGGAAGTGTTATGAAAATTAATAAGACCCGCTGTTCCTGAAGGTACAATATGCATTCCTCGTACTCTCGTTCTTCCTCCAAAAACTACACCAGTTCCAGTTGTAGTTGCAGTAGTTCCCGCTTCTATATCTGTTGATGTACCGTTTTGAGAAATTTCTCTTACTTTAGTAAAAACTTTAGTACTTGTCACAGTTGAACTTCCAGCTGGTCCAACTAGAGTTTCAGAAATAATATCATTATCCACTCCTAGACCCTCTATAGTTAAATTAATTCCATTGTTAGTCACTGCTGTTGTCGAAGTAAGAGTAATAGTTGTTCCTAAATTTCCGGGAACATCAACTCCCCTATAGGCATGTGCTGACGCTCCAGTAGAGCCATCAGTTAAAGTTAAATTTCCCGCGCCTGTTAAGGATTGATTTAACATAATAGAATTAGTGTCCGCTAACGCGGCTGCAAAAGTTTTCGATTTTATTTGCGAGACATTCGCCATATTTTTCTCCTTTTAAAAGAGCTCCCGAAGGAGCTCTAAATATTAAATTATACTCTTACCCAACCGGATGTAGTTCCACTAAAAACATACTCACCAGTACCAGTACCAAAACCTCTTGGAAGTAAAGTTCCTTTATTAAAGTTTATTCCACCAGTACCACCAGCGCCTGACACAATTCCTTCAATACCGCCAGCACCTGTGTAATATACATACTCGTTGTATGTAAAAAGAGAATTAGCAGCAGTCACGTTTTTTATTCTAATCGTGTCTCCTAAAGCTCCTGCCGGAAATGTGATAATAATATCAGCTGATTGCGCCGCATTATCAACAAATAATCCAGTAGCTGCAGTAGCCGCTTTATTCGCTGTAATAGTTTCCCAGTTAACCGAACCGACTGAACTTGTACTTCCGTCTGCGTTTTGTAGTATTATTTCTCCATTTTTACCTTCAGAAGTAGTTGTTGCTTTTCTTCCGATAATCAATGGTCCTGTAAATGTAGTGTTTGCCATAATTAAATCCTCCTAGTTTTTTTGAATACTGTCTCTAGGCCGTCGACTATACGCGTCAGTATTCTAAATTAATTGTATAGTATGTTTTTTATACAATACATTTAATTAGAGCGCAAGAGGGCTTTATCAATGTTGTGATTTTTATATAAAAGTAGCGTTTAAGTAGCTACTGAAACTGTAGGTGCAGATTGCTCAATATTGTTTTGTCTATCTGCTATTTTGGCCTCTTCAAGCTTTATATCCTTAATAACGTCTCTAATCGCGTTATCAATTCTGACCATGTCAAGAGTATACTTACCTTCTTGATTATACTCCAACTGCCACTTCAACTCCAAGGACCGTTTTTGTTTGTACAGGTCTTGTACCATTAACAACCTCCTCATAGGTTATTCTTTTCACACGAGAATCATACATATCTCCCGTGTATTCCCAAACTATACTTTTTTCTCCCACTTTGTCAAGGATTGCTTTTTCAAGGGAATGAGGGTTATCTTCTGATTTTATTTTAAACCTACCATGATGGTCGTAGGCATAGATATTAACCAGGAAATCTTTCATTTTTAACTTATTTATTAGTCTTTAAGGTGTGCCCAAACAGGTAAATCACTAGCTTTTCTTCTAGCCATTTCGGCGTCTAGTTCACTAGCTGTTAATTGATCTGAACTTTCAATTTCCGATTTTTTATCATTAAAGAATGCAATCTTTTCTTGAAGAGGAACTAACTCATCAGCTGGTGTATCATCAACCATTGCTTCTAGTTCTTCAACCTTTGCTTCTATTCTACCTAAAATATTCTCTTTGTTTTTAGGTTTAAAATCCGGGTCTTGTAATTTTGCGTATATTCCTAAAGCCATAATGTTTTTCTCCTTATAATTTCTGTTTTTATATACATGCTTGAAATTAATTTCAAGTTAATTCTACAAGGGGCGATAAAATTTCGCCCCTTATAATGATTTTAAGTATTATACTCCAGCAGAAGCATACATACCTCTTGGATCAGAAAATCCAAAAGAGTATCTTTCTCTTGCTTTGTATCTAACGTTACCAGTGTCAAAGTCACCTTCCATTGAAGTTTTGATTGGTGATCTGTTGAACATCTTCATTCCGTTAGGCACATCAGTCTTGATATAGAATGCATCAGTGTCTGTTAGGTAGTGATTAAGGACGTATCCTTGTGGTAACATACCTCTAGACACGATAGCATTAATATCGTTATCCGCTGTTTGTACTCTACCTTTTGATTCCATCAATCTCTCAGCTGTAAATTGCTGATTAGGGTGAACAACCATTTTCAACCCTCTCGCTGCAATTTTAAGACCTCTTTCATCAGTAAACGCAGCAATGTCAATCAAAGACTGCTCTAAAGATGTTTCGTTAAGGTCGGCTGGAGTTTGCAATTGGTTAGACATTGTTCCCGCTAATGTAGGGTGGTTTACAATTGCTCCACCTGCATTATTACCGAAAAGTGATACTCCGTCTCCACCTGCAAAGTTTCCATCGAAACCATTGTTAAGTACGTTAGCTGCTTTAACTTGCTTAGTATTAGCCATAGATCTAGCTAATGCTTTTGTATATCTAGACGCTAGTCTATCATACAAGTTATCCTCGATCGCTTCTTCAGTGATCGCGAATGCTAAAGCGACTGTTTCGTGAGTATAACGAGCTGTGAAAGTTTCTTGAGCATCATCAAATGATACACCTTGACCTTCAGCTTTAACTTGCGCATTACCAAATCCTGATAACATTACTTCCTCTTCGAAAGCTCTGTCTGAAGATTCGATATCGAAAATTTCAGCGTGCTCGTTTTCGTAGTTTTTGTATTCCAAGCCGAACAGGGCGTTCAAACCTGGCTCTAGTTCTTTAACTAGTTGTGCTCTTGATATTGCCATAATTTATCTCCTATTTCTAGCTTAGTTAATAAACAAGTTACTAGCAGAATTAACTACAACGACCATGTTCACACCCGCTGCTGTAATGTCTTTGTTTTCAGGGTCTTGACCGACTCTGACAACTTTCCACATTTTTGTAGCAGCTGAAGCACCACTAATATCTAAAAGTACAGTCGTTTGACCATCTTTGTTATCAGTAGCAGTGAACGATTCGACGTTAAAGCTTTTTCCGTTGTTACTTGTTGGACATGCAGCATCTGTTTTGATCATGTATTCCTGAGATGGATCGTCATTCACGAATGCAGTACCATTAGAGCCGCCTGTATTGTAGTCTGTTCCAAATGTAGTCGATGCGTCTACAGAATTTGCGAACGTAGGTTTACTAGTTGTGCTATTAATGTAAAAAACTCCATTAAATACACCTACTAACAATGCGTTTGCAGCATTAGTATATGTAGCACCACCGGCACCTGTGTCGTCTGTAGTTGCGAAAGAAGCATCTTGTAAGAAACCTTCGTCACCACTTGCATCTTGAAGTGAAACGGGGTTACCTTTATAGATACCTACACCTAGACCAGATTTGACTAAGTATTCAGATTGACCAGAAGTTGCAGGTGTATTACCTAATCTCTCGATCATTCTTAAACCAAAGCCTGTTGTTGAAGCGTTAGCCATAGTTGTTTCTCCTTTTGTACCTGCCCCGAAGGGCCTCCAGTACGGTTTAATTTAATTTAGCGGCTTGGGAATTGTTAGAAATTAACTTTTCTTTGGTCCACCAAAAGTTACACGAGTCTGCCTATCACTATTGATTGGCATACTTGGATGTTGTTCCCTCATAAGATCGTGTTCAATTGCTTCGTTTCTCTCTTTAGTCTGTTTCTTAAAGTATTCAGTTCTTGAGAGAGCGATCTCCTCCGGTATCCTTGCCAACACAAGGCCACCAACTCCAATCACTCCTGCGTATTTTCCGGAATTGACAGTAGGGTAAACTTCGCCTGGATATTCATCAGCTCTCACTAATTCATAACCAGATCTAATTTTACCAGACATATTTTTAGTGTCATCAAACCCTAAAACTTCTGTCCTTAACCATCTATGCCTAAAACCATTTGGCGCAGCGGGTGCATCTAAAGATGATGGGGGAGTCCATGTTCTAGGTTTAGTTTCCTTAGCCCTAGTTTGACTCGCACGTGGGGTTTTCTTAACTTCGTCTTTTACAACATTTTTTTTCATATGCTATACCTCCTTCGTGATTTTTAACTGTTTCGCATATTCTTCCAGTGGCACACCTAATTTTTTAGCGATTGTCGCTTGAGATGATGTGAGTCTCACTTGTTTGCGACCAGGTCTCACAGATCTTTTAGCCGAAGCCACGGTCTGAGGGGGCCTAGTCGTTTCCCTATCTTCATGATTTGTACCAAATTTATGGGGAAAGTCAACTCTCATTCTCTTGTCAACTTCTGCATAATACTCGTCCGAGCTTGGATCAAATCCTTCTCTATCCACTAGTTGTTTGTGTACATCAAAAGCAGTATAAGTCATTGCACTATCTTTCCCAAACCAACTATTTCTAGCTGCCCAATCTTGTGCTTTAAAATCAGGTTCTCTCGGGATTTTTCTAGATGGTGTAATATTAACATCTCTGTCTATCAACTCTGCTTTAGAAGTTGTGTTCTTTTGCTCTTCTAGTCTTGCTTCTTCATAACCAAGTCTAGCAATTTCTTTTTGAGCATTAACTTCAGATTCTAAATCTTGAGCTTCTCTTGCAGCTGCTAATGTTGCGTAAGTAGCTTTTAAAGAAGATTTAATTCTATCTTCTTTATCTTTTAAACTACCGGTTTCTAATTGAGAGTATTTCTTTTTAAGACTATCACTTGAAGCTTTTATAGATCTTGCATAATCTAAAGCTTCTCCTTTTTGTCTTTCAGCTTCTCTCATTTTTTTAGTAAGATTATCAATTCTTCTTTTAACTTTCTTACTATATGTTTCTAATTCCTGTTCTTTCTCTTCAGTCTCTTCTGTTATTTCTTCTGGAGACTCTTCTTTCGTTTCTGTTTCAACAATTTTTTCTTCTGTTTTTTCAACAGGTTGAATTGCTTCAACTTTTTCAACTTTTTCTTCTGGTATTTCTACATTTACATCAGGTCCTGATGTATCTATATCGACCATTTTTTTCTCTGTTGGCATAGTTCCTCCTCGCTATGTTTATATATAATGCAACATGAATTCTGGGTCTGCAACAGTCCCTAGAACTTCATCGTCGTTAATGATACGGACTTCTCCGCCTTCTATTGGTAAACGTGATCCTGCATACCTTGCAAAAATCACCCAATCTTTTTCTTTACACCAAGGCCCTGTTGAAAACTTTTCTTTATCCTTAAAAGCATCAGGTCCTATTTTTAAAACATAACCACAATTAGTTGCGATCCTTGCTTTATCTAAAGATTCTTGTGAAAATATTAAACCACCTTTGGTTTTTTCTTTCGGTGTAAAAGGTAAAACTAAAAGTCTCCACCCGGAAGGGGTTGGTAATTGATCAGCTATTTTATCGACGTTTGTCTCGTCTACTCTTTTTGAGTCTTGTTCTCGATACTTTTCTTCAAGTGCGTGTTTTATCTTCGGATTTTCCGAAGTCGATAACGTTTCCTTGCTCATTTTTTTGCTCCTTTTCGTCTAGCAGGTTAGAGATTTCCTGTTGTATAATTTGTAAAGCATGTGCTTTACCAAGTAGATACTTGTATTTTTCCATATTGTCAACTGCTCCAGCTGAATATGTTTCATTGACTTGTTGAATGCCTTGCTTCAACATCTTTTGAATCTTGTAAACAATGGTAATGGGATCCATTAACGTTTTTCTACGCCGTATCCTCTTTTTGCTACACCACGAGAACTTACTTCTGAAACTATTCTTCTTTTTTCAGATTTTAAATTTCTCTTACCTTTTTTAGTATATGCTTTTTCGGAGTCGACTCTTCCAAGTTCTTCTAATCTATTCTCTCTTCTAGTGTTCTTTGTATGACCACCATCTTTCATTCCACCTCTATCTAATAAGATAGTAGGAACTCTTTTCGATTTGTCATCTACACCATAACCTCTTGAATACATTGCCGATGCTCCGCCTGGTACTTTTCTTTTCATAATTATCCTTTTTGATTATTTTTTTTAATAGTGCCTTTTTTCTTTAGGTCTATTAATCTTTTATCTTTAGCAGAATAAACCTTACCGTTCGCTTTGGCGTGATCGGGTCTTGGTCTTACTCTTGGATCTGGTTGATAGTCTGTTCTCATATTTTTCTCCTTCCTTATTTATATGTGTTTTAATAATGTATGTCTACATTATTTTTAGACATTTATGCTGACTGTAAATTAATAGCTGCAGGTCCTTTTTGACCATCTTCAACTTCAAATGTTACCGCATCGCCTTCATTTAACTGTAAGTTTGCGGCTCTGGCTGCTGAAGAATGTACAAAAACATCTTTTTCTTTGTCATCTCTTGCAATAAAACCATAACCTTTAGTTGTGTTAAACCATTTTACTTTTCCGTTTATACTCATTTTTCCTCCTTTCTTATTTCTTATTTCTTACCATTTCTGAAAATTTGTGTACCCTTTATACCAAAAATACTGGCACATACAAGGATCCATAAATTTGTAAACCAGCTCGGAAGCGCCTGGAAATGCTCAAAGAACACTTTTATCTTATCCATGGCTGCCGGATCGTCCGACCAGACCCCATATGCAAGCACCAAAATCGGGAGTGTGAGAATTGCAAGGACGACCTCGTCCTTAAAATCTTTGTCTCGGGATTCTAAAAGTTTTCCCTGGTAAGCTTCCTCACCTCGGGCCATCTTAGCTGCGTGCATGTGTTGCGCATCGGCCATAGCCATTTGAGTCTCTTTACGCTTTTTGTAAATGTGAGTTCCAGCGTTAAGAGCTAATTTAATTGCTCCTAGCCACATATTAGTACCAAGTTGCTTTGACAGGTCTCTTAGCGGGTCTGATTGCTCTATTCCCTCTTACAATCACAGTCTGTGATTCCGAAGGGTTGGTAGCTTTGATGGTCTTACCACCTTTAGCATAACCATCTTTATTACAATCTTGCGCCAAAAATTTTGTAATTTTAGGTGTCTTTGTCATAAATGTTTATCCTCTTTTTCTTAATTTACCTAATGTTATAGCTAAACGGGCTCTCTGTCCAGTTTTTCCTTTTTCCCGACATATTAACCTTTTCTTTTCTTAGCCATTTTTTTAAAAGTTTTAGCTAAAGCTTTTGCTCTGCCTGTGCAACCTTTTTTTGTAATAGGTGTACACTTTCCTTTAGTTCCTCTTCTTTTAATAGACTTAGTTGCGCTTTGTATCCAGTTCTTATCCTTTGTGCTCATATTACTCCTTTTTTAGTGCGTTTTGTAGCAATGTTTTTTCAATTGAAGTCTCAGCTCTCATTTGAGCTAATTCCTCGTCCTGTTCTAACCTCGCATCTTGATTCTGTTGATTCATCACAGCTTTCATTCTATCTAAGTTTATTCTCTTAGTCTCGTATTCTTTTCTTCTTTGATTTTCAGCTGCTCTCAAATCTAACTCTCTTGATTTTAATTTAGCAAGAGGATCATTATCAAATTGTGAGGTGATTTCTTGTTCTTCCTTCATAAACTCTTCAGTCATCTCTGCAATTAAAATAGCTTTTCTAGCTTCAAACTTTTCTGAAAACTGTTTCATTTGCATTTCAACTTGAGGGTTTGGTGGAGGCTGTTGACCTCCGGAAGCTTGTTGTTGCTGTTGCTGTTGTTGTTGCAACTGCTGTATTTGTTGTATCTCTGGTGCCATTTCCATTTCTGTTTGTTCCTGCGCCATCAGACTAATATGTTCTAAAACATTTTTTTCCATAGCTCCCATTATCGCTGGATTGTTTCGTGCAATATTAGTAGCCATAAAATTTAAGTGAGCTGTAATATGAGCTCTATGATCTTGTCCAGGGAAAGCTTGGAAAGGTTTTCCACCCATAGCATCTATAGATTCTAATGCTGGATCCTTTGGAGTAGGTGGTTCAGGTTTTATTAAAATTTGATCAACATCTTTTATTCCTAAAGCTTCATACATATTTCTATACACATTATACGTATTGTGAATCTGTGGATTTGACATTGCCAGCTGTAACTCTGTTTGCGCTAAAGATATTCGCTGTGATTGAGAGAAAATATTCGGGTCAGCAACTGGCAATATATCTATCCTATCGTCGAAGTCAGTTTGCTTAATAGTTCTTTGACCTCCGACAACATCATATGGATATTCTTGGGGAAGATATGTTTTAAATACCTCCGATAATAATTGAAACTCTTCTTTTAACGCTGCATATATTCTTTTATGAATTGCAGACATTGTTCTGCTACCTCTTTCTAACAAGGCTACTGTCGTTCCCACGGCCGCTTGTTGATTACCCTCACCTACCTGCAAGTCGGCTATTGAAGCAAATCTTTGGCCTGCAGAAACTACGACACCCATAAGCTGTAATAAAGTCTGTGATGGTTCTTTGTACGGAAGCATCATAAATGCATCTTTGATACTTCCTCCAGGGGCATCTACGTCTCTAAATTCCCCAGGCTGAATAGATTGTGCATCATCTCTAATTCTTATTCCTCGTTGTTTAAATCCTGCCGGTAAGTTTGATAACGTTCCCGCGTCTAGTAATGATCTTAAAGCTGAAGTGGCAGTTCGTGATAAACCACCAATCATGTGTATTAATCCAAAACCATAAAACCCAAGCCCTGGTAAAAATTTAAAGTGAACAAAATAATTTACTTTTACTTTTAAAGGATCATTTTCTTTAAAATTTCTTCTGATAGATAAAACTTCTAGTGAATCTTCTTCAATAGTTACAACATAAGGAAGTTTAATACCCGTTTGTTCACCATCGGATCCCACATCTTCAAAATTATCTAAATCTAAATCTACATGAAACTCTAAAATAGTATGCATGTCTTCATTTCTTCCGGTTTTAGAGACACCTTGTAATTCATGTTCTTTTTTAGTAACCTCTGTTTCATGTCTTTGACCGGGAGGTGGAATTTCTACATCCCTATAGAAACCTAAAACCTGTTGCTTTCTTAAATCATTTTCAGTTATTTTAATAACATGAACAATAGCTTCCGCATCTTCTAATGAGGTAGCTGAATATGGAACAACCAAGTCATCCGCTGGAACAAATTTTGATACCGGTCTTCCTACTAATTCATCATAATAAACTTTTTTAAAAGTCGAACCTGCTAAAGGAAGATGAAATAACATTGAATCAAATTCAGGTTCATATTCTTTCATCTTGTCCATGATTTGGTAATTCATGAATTCTTTTACTCTATTAGCTTGTTGAACTTTGTCAGGGGTATTCATCCCTAAAATTTGTGTTCTTACTGGTCCAGTAGCTGGGAGTAGCTCTTTATAAGCGAGCGCTTGAAACTGAGTAACAGCTTCAGCCAAAACCGGGTGAGTCGCCCCCGACGCACCTTGAAATGGTTCTGATTTTTTTTCATATTTAAATCCTAATAAATCAAGTCCAGTTGTATAACTATGTTCCCAATCTTTTCTAGATGTTTTATAGTCTTTATAATTTTCTATAAGATTTGTGGATAAAGTTTGTAATTCTCCCTCTTCTAAATAATCAGCTAAATTTGCGTAGTGATCAGTTGAAGGAGGTAATTTCCCTTCGTCATAATTAATATCAACGCTTCCATCTTCGTTTGTAACTATTTCAGGTGTACCTTCTCTATTTTCTGGTTCAGAAATTTCTTGAACCATCTCATCTTGAGTTACCTCAAGAGTCTCGTCTACGTTTGGTAACGCCTTGTCTATTTCTGCCATTTATTTTCTCCAATCGCACTGTTTTAACATTGTTATATTTTAAATTCAACCCTTGAGGCACGGGTCCAGATTTGGGCGGAAGAAGCCATGTTTTAGGGTATTTAGTTCGGGTCATATTCAGGTGGGTCATAATCAGGGAATATGTCTTTTTTCTTAGTCCCTTTCTGCTTATGAATTTGTTTAGTTGATTTATTTTTAGCAAACGCTTCTAGTTCTGTTAAATCAGACATTGCATCATCTACATCAAGATATTGATCATAATCTATGTCAAAATCATCCGCACCTGTTTGAATTGGACGTCCTTCAGCAACACCAAATTCACCGGGACCTCTCTTACCTGCATATGGTCCTTCTTCAATAACATCACCTCTTTGATAATCTAAAGAATATTCTTTGTTGTACGCACCACTTCCAGTTTCATAAGTTCCTTTTTTAGGAGCTACATTTATACTTACGTTCCCAGTATCTAAATCGTAAATCATATCCACATCATCCCCATCTTCAAGTGAACCTCTTTTAACAACTTGTCTATCTTTGTAAGCCATTTTTTTAGTTACATCTTCACCTTCGTTCCAGAGCTTTTTAACAAGACCAGGGAACCATTCTGGCATGTCTTTAATTTTGTCTATTGTTGGTCCTGTGTAAGTAGATGCTCTTTCGAAAACTTTTCCAAGTTTGAAAAATCTTCCAACAATGGGTAATACAGCTAATGCACCTAAACCTTTTATAAAAGCTCTCTTACTTGGACTCTTCGGTGATCCATCTTTTAATCCATCTCTCTGTAATAGGTTTAATACAGATTGAGCATTTTTTCCATAGATCGGTTTATATGCCGGACCACCTGCAGCTTTGTTTAATTTAGAAGATTTTTTATTCTTAAGATCCATTTGAAGATACTCTTCAAACGTCATCTGATTATCGAAATTAATTTTCCAATCAACCCAACTTCCACCGTACTTAAAACCGAAACGGTTTTGATCCTGATTTTCTTTCATTTGATTATTTCTGTATGTCATTTTTAAATCATCTGGATCTTTCATCTTTAACATTGCGTCACTATAATCCCTGTAAGGAGATTCATCTTTACCCGTCCATTTCTTTTCGAAACCTTCTATTAAAGCTGGAAAAACTTGATCTGCTTTTTCAGGATCAAATTTTCCTTGTAGCAGATTTGGTTGAGATTCAGTGGCTACTTTGTGTGCAACATCTCCTGCAATCATAACTAAACCTGCGCCGGTCATCCCTTTAATAAGGTGAGGTACTAATCTTGGAGCAACTCCCATTCTTAACACAGTGTCATAAAATTTTTTAGTTGTAGTAACTTTTGAACCTAATCTTTTCATTATATCAGGCCATAGCAACGCTGATCCTGCAACCGATACATTAGGATCGTCTTTTAAACTTCCAAACTCGTCAGAAAAAGGATCTATGTCTACAAATTCACTAGTTGCAAGACCTGCTCCCATTGCGGGCGACATAACCGGTTTTAATATTCCTTTTCCTACAGCCTTCGCTCCTTTCCAAATTTGTGGACCATATTTTCCAAGTGCAGCGGCTGTTGCAGCGCCTGCCTCGTATGGAATCCCTGTATCTTTTTCTTCTTCGCTTAACTGTCCAGGAGAACCTTGAGGCATTTGTCCTGTGTCATCAGCTGCTTCAGCTGGATTTGTTAAAATATTAAGGGCTGTTCCTCCAGCAAGAATTGGAACCGCAAACCTTCCTGTTGGTCCTTTTACCGAGGGCATTCTTGATTTTATAAAGTCATATCCTTCCTTTATTTTTCCTTTTTGAAATAAATCAATTACTTTAAATGCATTTGGTTGAACTCTTTTAATTCTTTTTAATTCTCCTGGTGGAACTGTATCGGCAACATTTTTAAAATATATTTTAAAACTGTCTTCTATTTTTTGAGGTTTAATTAATCCTTTTAAATTCATTTCTTTTACATCACCTGCTTTAATAGAATAGTGTGGTAAATCTTTTCTATCTAAATTCGGAAATCTTGTAGAAACTTTATCATATACTTCATTGACAAGTTTAACAGCATCATTAGCTATAGTTTTATCATTGTTTTCTAAAGCTTTTACAGCTACTCTTAAATAGTCCTTTACATCTTTATATAAACCAGATGTGGCTCCCATTTGTTTAAGATTATATCTTTTAGTCGCAAGTGTTACTGCTCGCAAAGCTTTAGAGTCACCTATAATATGCCCTGGAGTTATTCCCTCAACATGTTCAAAACTAGGTCGCGACCAATATGGAAATTTAGGATCTAATGATCCCTCTATTGTATCCATATTTAAAAATTTTAAAAGTCCTCTATCAAAAGTTTGAGGATTAAATTTTTCAAAAAATGGACTTCCGACTTTTTTACTAAAATATTTTGGGTCACTTATAAGCCCTTCTTCTTTTGCAGCCAGATCAACTTGTTTTTGAAGGGTCTGCGACGCGGACGCAGAAGTTTTTTTAAAAAATTTAAAAGGAACTTTTGGTCTTGTAGCAATATCTTCAACATTAATTAATTTTTGATTAATTAAAGTATTTTTTAATCTATCTAAAGCTCCCCGTATTCTCATGGAATTTTTATTTTTTTTATCTTTCCCAGTTATTTCTTTAACAATGGTATTTAAAGGTTTACTCTTATATTCTTTTTTATATTTATTAATTTGTTCTTCAGTTAAACCTGCACGACGTGAAACTGAATCACTTCTAGGTCTTTCATAATCTAGGTTTTTTTCTGCATCTACTGAATCTAGGTAAAAAGTAAGTGTTTCTTGTTTACCAATATCAAATTTATCCATAAATTTTTGAGGATTAATTTCATATTTTTCAGCGGGGAGTATTTTAGTTTTATTAAATTTTTTTATTTCTTTATCTATAAAGTCAGCCATCTGTGTCACTTTTTTGGCTCTTGCAATAGTTTGTTTAGTTTCAATATCGCCTGTTATAGGGTTTCTAAAACTAGGAACTCTTGATAATTTTCTTTTTGTTATTCTTCCTTCATCAATTAACTCTTCTTCAAGATCTTTTAATACCTCATAACTAACGCCTAATGTTTTAGCCATGTCTTTAAAAGTATTTTGTGCTCTATATAATTCTTTAAATCGTGGTACTTTATTTATAGCTAGACGTTTTTTAACTTTAGTTATTGGCTGACCTTTAAAATAGAGTGTTTCTAGTTTACCTGTTGTTCTATTATAAAACTGTCTTTTAACTGGAAACGCTTTTGTCTTAACTTTAGAACTTTTTTTAATTTTCTTAAACCCACTCCTAGATCCCATGTCTTCACCTTGGAACATTCCACCTTCACCTATAATTCCACCATCCGCCATACCAAATAATTTTATAAAATTTGATTTTGCTGATGCTTGAGCTTCTTCTGCTGTCATTCCTAAGTGAATATCTTTAACTATTATCCACAATCTATCTTCAGATACACCGGGAGCATAGGGTTTCATACTATTAACAATTTCTTGTTGTAATCTTTGTAAAGCAGAGCCACCACTATCAAAATTAATACGCCCACCTGTGGCACCCTTTTCTCGTCTTCTTTTTTCGGTAAGAATATCTATTAAATTAGGTCGGAACATTTATTTCCCTCTATATAATTTTTGAAGTAATGCTAATCGTTTTAAAGCTTTTTGTTTAGCTTCCGCATTAAG
>Ga0208791_1000357_pt1 | contig 21304 bp, 19 predicted proteins | sample 11_taG_FD_184084 | JGI IMG/M metagenome (GOLD analysis project Ga0208791, IMG submission 184084) | Marine viral communities from the Subarctic Pacific Ocean - 11_ETSP_OMZ_AT15265 metaG (SPAdes) (version 2) | ecosystem: Environmental > Aquatic > Marine > Oceanic | place: Pacific Ocean | collected...
AGTCATAGTTTTTGCTAATCCTTACCACGTCTACTGAAGCACCAACTACTCCAAGATTGTCAAGTGAACGAATGCCCTGTTCTTGGTAACCATATAAATCATGAACACCATATACAGGTTGATCAAGGCTCTGAGACTTGTCAAAGTTATAGCCACCTAGTTCATCTAGTTCAATCTGTCTGCCAGCTGCTGAGGCTTCAACAACTTCTGCAGCTGTTGAGCCTTCTTTGACAGCATTCTTCTTTAGGAATTTCATTCCTTTTTCAGACTCACCAACCCAAAGGCTGTCAGTAATACCTTTAATGCCTTTAGCAAGCTTACCCAGTCCTAAAACAAGGTCTGAGCCAATACCCAGATAAACGCCTTCATTGACGTTCTTATTGCGTTTCACATCCGGTGAATCGCTATCTAAAGTTGCAATGTTGTCTGGTATCCATCCAGTCCAATTAGGAAACGATTTCTTTAACGCCCCTGCAGCATTGTCATCAGTCTGATTGAACTCTGTAACGTAGTCCACAAACGCTCCTGTACCGGCTGCAAAGGCTGTTTGTCCTATTTTCCTTACCAATGGATCACTTAGGAATTTGCTTCCCTTGGAAGCTTTTGTAAGAGCAGCTGTACCACTACCGATGATGCTCACGTTAGGCATAACAATAGACGACAGTTCTCGTACTGTTTGAACTACTTGACTTTCATACTCAGGAATCTTCGGCAACCCTTTACCAGGCATCGCGTCTTCTGGATCAACCAGAAAATTAGCTGTATCTACTACAGCGTCAGCCATACCAGCAGGGATAGCTGTAAACAATTCAGCCGAAAGTCTAGGGTCTTGTACAAAACCTTCTAATTCACCGCCTGCACCGCTACTCATTTGATTGCGGTTCCATTCATTACGGCTCATCCCAAGAGCTTTGTAATAGGAGTAATCCTTACTTTTGTCGAACGGTTCGTTTAACGTTGCTCTTTGTTCTTGACTTAGTGCTTGTTCTTCAACAGCTGGTGCAGCATCCGTAGGTGCTGTTGGTGCCGTTGGTGGTGTGATCTCAGCTGCTTGTCCTGCAGAGTTTAGATCAGCTTCAATCTCTTGTTGTTCTTCAATCAATCGTTGCTGATCTTCCTCTGACAGTTGGAACGTATCCCCCTGCAGCATTTCTTCTTCATTCATTAGTTGTTATGTAAGGTTTACTTTAGCCCATACCTTTTCATTGCTGCTTCTCTGTGTGCACCCATATCTCTTACACCGCTGATTGCTGATGTGCCGTTTGAATCGCGAGCGTTTCTATTACCCTGAGGATTTCCTGTGAGCACTGTTGTGTATAGATCTTCCAACGAAGCACCTTGTGTCTCCATACCTACTCCACCGAACCTGTCCCTTAAGAACTGAGCTACAGCTGTAAGTTGATTACGGAAACTCATACCAGGCACAATTCCGTACTGCCTTTGCTCACTAGGTCCGAATTGAATTAAACCGTAGTAGCGACCTCCTTCACCACCGGGCTGATCAGGGTTGTATGTACCCCCTGTTTCAAAACCAATGATAGTTGCAAGATCAATTGGATTAATACCTAAGTCATTTGATATTTCTACCAAAGCTTTTGTATCATCTGGAGCAGCTGTTCCTGCCCCTGTTTCTTCATATGCTCCACGTCTTGATGAACCACCAGCACCATCTCTCCAGGCCAATCTACGTTCTTCTACCCTATCAAAGACAGCATATCTGTCTAAGATCTTAGGTATACTATCATTAATACTTTGTCTAGTTTGTGATGTAGTGTCTAGTGGTTCTAGTCCAAATTTCTGTGCAATTTTGTTATGCACTTGTTCCGCAGTCAATCCATTATTCATCGTTGCTGCAATTAATTCTGCAACTGGATTAACTTGTCCTTGACTTTGTTGTTGAAATTCGATAAATGCTTCCTCGTCTAATGCTTTGTATACTTCGTCCCACTTTTTAGTTTGAACTGCAGTATTTATATTGTTTTTAAGAGTTTTTCTTGCTCGCTCATCGTCTGATATATCTTTAAAACTTTCGACAAACGGTGTGTATTCACCAGTTAAATTGTCAATATTAATTGGATTTTTTATAAATTCAGATATTTTTCGTTCGATTGTTTTTGATGCTACCTCCGCTGCTTTGTCAAAATCTGGTTCAATGCCAGCATTTGCCATTTTGGCCATTTCTGCTTGTGTCTCATTTCTGAAATCATCAGTAAACTTATTAGCCATAAACGAAACACTTGCTGACTTTTGCATTTTTTTTGCTATAACAGCAGTGTTGTTTGCCAGCATTTGTCTAAAGGTTTCTTTGTAACCTTTTACTTTTGGATCAGTCTTTATTTTGCTTCCAGCAATTGCGTAGCTTTCGTATTTGGTAAATAAGTCGTTTGGCAAATCTAGAGCACGCATTGTCTCCAGGTTCCAATTCCCATCTTTCCTGAGTTGTTGGATATGCGCCTCTAGTGCTGTCCGTTCTCTTGCACCTTTCGTATCCTTCCTTACTCGCTCTAATGCTGTAAGTTTTGAAAGATCAAGACCAGTGCTTTGTGCCCAAGCTTTGATTGCCTCAAATTCTGCTTTATCAATTACTCCATCTTCAAGCGCAGCGTTAGCCCTTGTTAGGATTTCATTGTTAGCATCTTCGATTGCATTTGCTTGACGTTGCCGTAGCCGTTGAGCGTTGTTTCGATACTTAGTATTAACACTTTGCACCAAATCAGCTACTTCTGCTGTACCACCAAATGCTTCAATAAATCTTTTGTCACCACCTTCATAGTTGATCAGCTTCGACTTCAGTATCGATTCAACTTCTGCTCCTGAAATTGCCCCAGACTGTAGACTATTTTTTAACCATTTGACAAGTGACTTTCTTGAGTTGGGATTCTTCTCCAACATTGACATTAAGCCATTCGCACCTCCACCACCCCTATAGGTGTTGTCGAATGCTTGTCCCAGCTTAACTTCAACATTAGATAGATTTTCCTGCCCCTCTTGTTGAGTTGCTTCTATAATCTTTCTATTTAAGGCACTTCTTAGTTTGCCATTAATAGTAGTCTCTAGAAACTCTGGTGTAAATTGTCTGCCAGATCCATCACCTAAACCTCCTGTATACGTGTCAAACAACGTATTGTAAATAGTTTTGAGTTCTGTGCCTGATGCGGTGGGGTTTGCTGCTTTCGCTTCTACCAAGGCTAGCTCAAAACCTTCTAAAGAGTTCCTTGCAACAGCCTTGTTATCAACCCAAGCAAGTGATCCACTATCTTTGTATACCTTTTGGTAGATAGCATTAATGTCTTCGTCTGACGCTCCACTAGCTTTTAGATCAATAATTGCCTGACTCTGCATAAAAGCAGATTCTGTAAGGTTATTGTCTAATGCTTGGATTTCACGTAATTGGGCTCCATCTAATCCAGTCCTTGCAATTAATGCGCTGTATGCTTGACGGCGTTTGTTAATGCCATCATTAATTACGTCAGAACCAAGTTTAAATGCAGTTTTAGAGAAATTCTCTAATCCTTTTAGACCTTCTAAACGTTGTTTGGATCTTGTTTCTTCATTAGCAATTTGTGTTTGATAGTCAAGAGCAATTGATTCCCTTAGCCTTTCACGGCTATCGGTCTCAGTTTCAAAGTTCATCTCACGAACTTTTTGCTCTTCCCCTTGTGCAAATTGTTGTGCTCTAAAGTAAAGCTCTTGTTGACTCTCCAAGAAAGATTGATTCTCTTTCATCGCCTGAGACGTGTCATTCATCGTGTTGATGATGTCACGCTGCTTCTTATCGTTAGTTTTTAACTGCCCAGCACCGAAGCTACCGGGCTGCGCCATTGTTCTGTATTTAGACATAGTTTATAAGGAGCCTAAGAATGAACCCCAATTCATACCTGCAGTAGAAAATGCTCCCGCACCAGCAGCTGCACTCGCTACATTTACGACATCACCTGCTAGTGCCAGCCATGGGTTAGTAGTTTGTGCTACTACCTCTCCAGGTTTTGGTGGCCTTCTAGGCTTAAGAATGTCTTGGTATTCAGCCCTTGGCAGAACAAGTGGTTTTGGAATTGGTGGTAAAGCAGTTGGCTTTGTCATGATGTTTGCCATGGCATTCATATCAGCTTGCACTTGATCCTGTAGGAACTTAGTTCTTACTGCTTTATCGTTAAAGATAATGTTCTCTTCTGTTGCCTTAATCATTGCTCGATCAAGATATAGCTGTTCACGTAATTTAGTTACATCTAAATCCATACCTTGTTCATTAAATAACATCTGCTGTACGATGTTTGCCTGCCTTGCACCAGATTCAGCCATCAAGCCGATGACAGCCTTTGTTGAAGATCGTCCTAAGCTTCCCCTGGCTTGCTGAGTACCTTTTGCTTTTAGTGCCGCTATTCGTTCTTGTTGTACGTTGGCAGCACCTTGTGCACGTTCTGATTTACGTTTGACACTCAGCCCCATTGTGGCCATACCAAAGTCTTGGAGTGTTTGTTGTTTATCAAACATCAACCCAGTCAGCTGTTCACTTAATGCACGATCTTGCTGAGTGCTTGCAGTCTTTGTAGCCATGGCATTGAAATCTACCTGTTCAGCTGCCTGGCTAATTGAGGTTGACCATGCATTGAATTTTTCAGTTTCTTGATAATTCCGCATTGCCATTGCGGAGTCATATTGCTGAATAGACAGTGCCTCTTGGAACTGAGTATTTCTCTCATTATTCCGTTTGGTTATTTCTAGACCTTCTTTTTTAAACTTATAGGCACGATCGGCTTCTTCATTGCTGAAGTTCCACATGTCTTCGTTGTATTCATTCTGTCTATCTGCAGCCTTTTCTGCCTGCCTATTCTTTTCCTGTGCTTGAAAAAATCCTAAAATCATACTTATACTCTCTTATAGAATCGTGGTGTGTAGTTGCCTTCCCACATCATTGCGTTTAATGCAACTGGAAATGGTGTGTTGTTAAACAGCCTCAGTTTGAAATTTTCTGTACGCTGATGTACAGGTATTGTAAATATAGTTTCATTCTGAAGTGGTACATCATTTGCTAAGTATTGATTGGCTTCAATTACCGGTTGTGTACTAAACCATTCGTCGATGTATAGGACGATGGTTGAGTTTGCTGTAGGTGCAGAATTAAATACAATTGTTGTGTCGTCAGTAAAACTAAAGGTATCTGTGACGATTCCATTTATCTTTACTCTGACATCTGACCTGTCACTATAGTTCAGGTCTTTTATGTTGAATTTGTATGTTGTAGTACTACCGTCACCAGTAAATGAAATACTGTATGGTTGCCTTCCTTTTTGAGTAACTTTAAAACTCATAACACCAGACAATCCTACTGAGAATTTCATACGTGCAATCGTTAGGTTTGCCGTAAAATCTGTCTCTTGATCTCGCCTAAAGTAAGTTGTTGGTAGGTGTATATCGAAGTTATATTTAAAACCTACTACAACGTCATTGGCTACGCCTGTAAGGTCTTTGCCTTGGACAATGAAGTGTGGTCCAGTGGCATCTGTTCCCCGGCTTGGTGTAACAGTAAAGCCTGATTCCACAAATGTGCCTGTACTTGTATTACCTGCAATTACTATCACAGGTGTTAGTTCACTTACATCGTTATAAGGTAAGTAGCATTTTGATTGTTTAGTCGTCGAATCATATACAACACTGCTTGCTGTTGCATATAGATCCACACAAGGATTCACCTTCTGTCCAGCATTATTGACAATAATTGCTTGTTCAGGGCTTTGGCTTAATGCAGCTTTGCTCAGTGTAAATTGACCACCTTGCTTAGTTACTGCATACATGTCATCAGATTCAATCGTGATGAACTGCGTTGTGCCTGGCATACTCCAATTGACCCAAGCTTGCATCAAGTTTTTTTCACCGTTGTTGTAATAACGGAATATGTATGCCTGATTAGAATCCTGAGCTGCCATTGCAATCATTGAATTCTGTGGACTTGAAATCAACTGATCAATACCTGGCGCAATCCACTCTTTCACGACACGAGATAAATCAAGAACTTGTGGATTTTCTTGCTGACCACGAGTAATCAAACTAAAGCATCTTGTATAGCCAGGTGTCTTACTGATGAAGTTGATTTGTGTTCCAACGTCTACAGGGTCAACTGTACTGTCCATTTCATAGTTTGATATGGTTCTGATAGTCGCTAATGCTGGAGTCAATACACCACTATCTGAGAACAAAACAAACTGCTGGTTCTGTGAAAACAGAATAATACCTTGTGCAGTTGGTAGTACTGCATGTAGAGATGTTGATTTGACTGATGAACAGCTAATATCGATTGGGTCATCATCTACTACAGTCTGTGCTGTTGTAAAGTAGAAATTAAAGAAATCTCCACTTCGACTCATCGATACATTATCCTTTGATAAAAACCCAAGTCTATTGTTATGAAAGAATCCACCAGTAATTTTTTCGTTTATAAAGCTAGGATGACTATTGCTATCATTATCACCTACTAACCTGTTGTTAAATGAAATCTTTTTAAACGTAAAATTGTTCGTTGACGTATTGATTAATTCGTGTGGCATGGTTGTGTTATCCAAACCTGCTGACACGTTACTAATTGTTCCGTTTTCATTCTTTTGATACGGTGCTCTTGTTTCTTCCCAGTAACCACGACCACTTGTTCCGTTATCTGCTTTAAATGCAGCGTAATAGTCATCAGCAAATGTGTCAGTATTTAGTACTCTTACTGTGTGTCCGTTAAACGACTCAGCTGGTAGTACACCTACGCTGGCTACTTCATCTTGAAATGCTTCCAAGAATACGTTTGTCAAACCACCTTTTGCTTCTAGTGTAAAAGCGGTAGCTGTTCCTGATACCACACGTTGGATGCGTAGACTGGTTTTACCTACCTTTGAGACTGTCCACGTACCTGTAAAGTCAGCATCATTTGCAGCTTGTCTAGCAGTAATTTTTGCTTCAATAGCATCCTTTAAGTTGTGACCTGCTTTGTCAGTTAAAATATCATCAAACGATGAATCATTTATGTGGGACGTTACATTAATTGTTTCACCCTGAAGCGTTACTGTATACAGTGTTTCTGGAATAGCTCCTGTTAAAACAAGCGTACCTTGTGCATTAGGTGTCCCAGCTACCGCTGCTATTTCTTGTACGTTGACGCTATTATTAATTACAATAGTAGTGTCTTGTACGGTTAGTAGTTTTAAATTATCCTTAGTTGGTGAAGATAGTGATAGGTATGCCTGTGCTCCTGTCTCATAAGTGATAGTACAAGCAACACCTGTAATCACATTCCAGATGTATAAAGCGCCACCTTTAATACAACCTACATATTTTTCTGTACTTTCTCTGTTGATATAAAACCACCTTGCATCATCTAAGTTTGTCCCTAAATTTGCAATGTGCTTAAAGCCTGGCCTCTTTGTTAATCCATAGGTGGCATCAGGGAATGCGTTATAGCACTCACGGACCTGACCGGCCATCATCTTGTCATCTGATTGTCTAGATACTCCGCCTAGGTAGCTTGAGATCCGTTGAGTAACTGCTGGCATTTATCGATAAAGTGCGTTGTAAGGTTGATAGCTGGTGTAAGTATTTGTTTCACCAGGGTGTCCGAAGAATGTGTAATCACCTTGGTTACATTCGTATTCCATTGCCATGGCTCTTGCAAACGCTTCTTTCTGTTGAAGCATTTGATATTGATTTGAATCTCCAACAATCCTGCTGGATACAGTTGCGGCAGTCCGGTTTACGATGAAGTCTGCAATAGGTTTTGGGATGTCTACCCAATCAAATAACCATGTGATGTCACATAGTACTGGCTTTGTGAATGTATAACTATGACTCGCCTTGTCATATAGTTTTCCATTCCTGCGTACAACATCCTTTGTTGCATTGTTAGAATTTTTGGTAAGGTCTAATTGCAGAATGTTATTAGCAATTAGTATTTCACCATTGTTGTCAGGAGCCATTTCATAATGACCTTCCTTATTGAATGTCCATCCTTCCGCCTGTACTTCCCGCGAGACTTCTAACAAAGTCTGGTAAGCAATCGCAACGTCCGGGTTGGTTTGATCGAGAGTAGTCACAGGCGCTTGACCACATGACTGTAGAATTTGATTTACAGCTGGAAGCTCTAACTGAGCATTAGTGGTTGGATAAGCCATATATTTTTTTAAGGTAAAAAAAAGGGCCTCCGAAGAGACCCCAATAAAGTATTTAAATCAGAATGCAGAAGGAGCTGTAGCACCGACATACAGCTCAACGGCTGCAGCGGGGTTCAGATAATCTGCGCCCATAGCCAAGCGACCGAGGATAACGTCACCCTGATAAATCACGGAGACATCACCAGAGGTGACTTGGACTTGAGGACCGATTGCTTCGACACAAGCGGCTGCTTCACGTTGGAAGATAAGACCAGCAGACACTGCACCGAATTCGGAAGCTGTGCCGTAGTCATTGTTGATACCAGTGGTAGCTGCAGAAGCATCTTCCAGTGCTGGACCGATGAAGTCACCGGTATTGCCAGGAGAAGTTTGACCAGTTGTACCGGCATACTTGGTACCGTACTTGCCAAGGAACGGGATGTTCATTGACTTGTAGATGTGGATACCAGCAATCTCGATAACGCCGTTGCCGCCTTGCAGAGCAGTGCCCTGAGCGTCACGGTTTACAAGACCATTGGAACCAACAGCTTGGATCAATTCGTAGTACTGACGAGGGTTCAGGACAGCACAGCGGCCATCGCTAGAAATTCCCTTCTCGTCCATTGCAGCAGCTGCGTCATAGAAAGCAGCAACCAATGCGGTAGAGGAGAAAGCATCAGATTCGTTGGTAGAAGAACCAACACGGATCTGTGTACCACCAGGCTCAACGAAGTTCGTTGCACTTACTGGGGATGCTGCACGAGCACCACGAGCAATTGCACGGAAGATCAAGCGGTCATACTTTTCTGCCAAGGCGTAGCCGATTTTGCGGCTGATCTCCGAGCGCAGATCGTAGTGACTAAGTGTCTCGTCAAGGTCGTATACGAATGCTGAACTGATCAGCAAGTCGTCAACCGTGACGGTCTTCTCTGCCACAGGAGGTGCACCGTCGGAGTTACCTAGGATTGCATTTCCGGGTGTGTGATACTCAGCCGTGGTACGACCGGTATAGATGAACTGCAATGACTTGCCGTTCTTAAGTGTACGCTTCATCACAAGATCGCGAGCGATTGCATTGTGCTGGAAGCCTTTGAACATCTCACCACTGAAAAGCTTGAGATACAAAGCTCGCTTATCACCGGAAAGATTAGATTGACCTAGATTAACCAGATTGGTTGTCAGGTCTGAAGACTGATGTGCCATTGTTAAATAGAGAGTTAATGTTAATTACGACTCTCAAAGATCTTTGAGTATATTTAGTTTTAATTTGTGGTCTATCCCACCGTCTAGACGGCTAAGGGTATCCTCCGTAGAGGGCCGAAGCCAATAGTGATGAGGGGAATTGCACCCCTCTGTAAGATCTATCTCACTTGGTGTACTTGACACCGCGATAGCAATAAGTCTTGCTTTGCACAGTAACCTCCTAAGAAGTCCACAAGCCCCGTTCCATGCTTATGGTGTCATGCGTCCCGAAGGATGAACGGACGTGTGCTTAACCGATTGCTGGTGCCACTAAGGCCACAGGTGTGGAGCTAGTTGACGCAAGATCGAGCGGGAAATTGTGTGCGTTTCTTTCGTGCATAACTTCCATTCCGAGACCTGCCCTGTTGAGGATGTCTGCCCAGGTGCTGACGACGTGTCCTTCAGAGGACTGGATTGATTGATTGAAGTTAAATCCATTTAGGTTGAACGCCATGGTGCTAACCCCAAGAGCCGTAAACCAAATTCCCACAACAGGGAAAGCAGCAAGGAAGAAATGTAAACTGCGGCTATTATTGAAAGAGGCATATTGGAAGATAAGACGACCAAAATAGCCATGAGCTGCGACAATATTATAAGTTTCTTCTTCCTGTCCAAATTTATAACCATTGTTATGACTTTCATTTTCAGTTGTTTCACGAACGAGAGAAGATGTAACAAGGCTTCCATGCATAGCTGAGAACAAGCTGCCACCAAATACACCAGCAACTCCCAACATGTGGAAGGGGTGCATGAGGATGTTGTGCTCGGCTTGGAATACCAACATATAATTAAAAGTACCGGAAATGCCAAGAGGCATAGCATCTGAAAAAGAACCCTGTCCAAAGGGATAAACAAGGAAGACAGCCGATGCCGCTGCCACGGGTGCGGAGTATGCAACAAAGATCCAAGGCCTCATTCCGAGTCGATAAGAGAGTTCCCATTCCCTACCCATGTACGAATAGATACCGATGAGGAAGTGGAACACAACCAGTTGAAATGGTCCACCGTTGTAGAGCCATTCATCCAGGGATGCGGCCTCCCACACTGGATAGAAGTGGAGTCCAATTGCATTAGAGGAAGGCACAACTGCACCACTGATGATGTTATTTCCATACATAAGAGACCCGGCTACGGGCTCACGAATTCCGTCAATGTCAACGGGTGGAGCTGCAATAAATGCAACGATGAAGCAGACAGTAGCTGCTAGTAAAGTTGGAACCATAAGGACTCCGAACCAACCAACATAAAGTCGGTTGTTAGTACTGGTTACCCAGTCACAAAAGTCATTCCAAATATTCTGTTGTCTTTGTAGCGCAATAGATGTGGTCATTAAAATAGTAGTGCATGTTTATGAAGCGATTAAACATCGCCAATGAAGCGATTAAGTAAGACCAATTTAAAGACTTGGCAGTCTAGAGCTAGGGGAGGAATTGCACCTCCCTTATTCTATTTAGCTATTTTGATTTAACACATTTGTCTTTGCCGTTTTTAGTACCCGCATAGGAGTAACCTTTCCAGCAAGCTTTACCATCTGCACCTTTGATCTTTTTTGTTGGCTTCTTTTTGTTCATTACCAAATACCAGGAATAAGTTGTCCAGTCAGTGCGTAGGCACCTAGTGCAGCAATGACTCCGAGCATCGCAAGACGCCCGTTCAATTGTTCTGCATGCTTTCCTTGATCTACTTGCATAACTTCTACCCGAGGTTCATGTGGCCAAATTTGTGTATCGTTCATTAGAAGGTGTACTTAACTCCTACTTTAGTTCCGTAATCATTTACATCATCAAAGCTTGCAGACAGCTCACCGTATACAGACACTCGTTCTGTAGCTTGAATTGAGCCACCGACTTTGCCTGTAAGCTTTGTCTCTTCAACACCATTGTCAGGTGCAAAGATAGATGGACCAGCTTGAATATAATATGAGCCAACATCATTACCACTTTCATATCCCAGGTGGAAGTCAGTCACATGTCCATTGAAGTTAGAGCCAGTAAAACCAGCGTTGTTTTCAATGTTGGCGTAAGGTCCAGCCAGTGCGGGAGTACCCAATGCAGCGGCTGACAGGATTGCGATAAATTTTTTCATTGTAAAAATAAAGGTGAATTGTTTAGAAATTAACGTTTGATTGTTCGAGCTTTGCCATTATTTCTTGGCGGTAAGCAGGGTCGCGGTCGTAGCGTGGATCTGACATTGCAGCCACTACTTCTGCTTGACTGGTGAAACCTTTAGTTGATTCAGAAGGTGCTTTACCTTGAACCAGTTTCCCTTCGACTCCTACTGAATCTCCGTAACGGTACGCCATTGCTTGCATAGCAAAATATGCAGCGTTGCGATCTCCCGAATCCATTACGGAGTCATACATATCTACTTCATTCTCTGTGAGATTATCACTAGCCCAGCGCATCATGGTTGCATACTGCTCTTCTCCGCCAACTGAATCTTTTAACAGCCTGGCTTCCTGATTAGTAATTTGTGTTGCTTCTGGTTGTGAGTTTCTGTATTCCAAATACATCTTTGCAAGGTCGCCGGGATCACTTCCCTGCAACTCTTTCAACATGCTCTCACTGATCTCTTCGCCTTGCGCTTCATTCCACAATCTTTCTAGCAATGAAGCGTCAACTGTTTCCTCTGGCTCTTCCTCTTCTGTGGATTCTTCTGTCTCCTCAGTAGATGTTTCGCTTGATTCTCCGAGTTTCTTTTGTAGTTCAATATAAGCTGCTTCTAATTCTTCAGCATTCTTATATTTTCCAGCAAGCATTGTTTCTTGCTGTTCTGCCATCTCTTCGCCAACGGCAAGTGAATCTTGCTCATCAGCGTTCAGCTCTCCTGCGGCATTTTCATCGGAGAGCATGGACATTACTTCTGCCATGTATAACTATTAATTTTGTGGTGGTGTTTCTTGTTCTGCTAGCTCTGGATTCTTAGAAGGATCCATCATCGGTGTCTTCATTGCATCAACACTCAGTTGTTGTTGTTGCATATCCATTGCTTGCTGTTGTTGCATCGCTTGTTCTTCCTGTACCTCTTGCATACTGCGTACAAGATTCAGTACATCAATACCTTGTGATGCAGCTAGTCGTTTGATCACCTCATCTGTATTGATGAAGTTTGCAATTGCTTCTGGTCCTAATGTCTGAGCAAGGATAGTCAGGAACTGTCCTAAACTTTCCCTGTCTTGACCACGGCCAAGTGCATTGATACCTGCAACGATCGTTGGTTTCACGATGTCCTTAGGAATCTTAGGTATTTCACCTTTCCTTTGTGCATCAGCTAGCTTCCTGTTTAAATAAGGTACTAGGAAGTCAACAGTTAGTAGGCTGAATAATCCTCCAAGTTGTTGTTCTAGCTCCATTTGTGTCATCCGCACCTCTTCGGCTGTGGTGCGTTCTGACTGTCGGATATTCATAATCAGGAATGCATCGCTAATGCGACGTTCCAAACTATTTGCCATCTCAAATGCAGTGGCAAAGTCAGCTGTCTTGCCAACTTGGATCACCCCAATGTCATCAGGTCTTCCCTGAATGATTGCACCGTTGCCTGCAGCGGCCAGTGTGGAGGGCTTAGTTGTACTTGAAGGCGATACTGTAAATACTACTTTTGCAGCTGCTGCAGAGCCTTCTACTAGCGCCTGAGAGAGTCCTTCTAATGACTTCAAGTCACCAATGAATTGACCTACTCTTCCACGTCCGTATGATTCACCGTCAACTGTATTAAACCTGAGCGGAATCCAAGGATTAATATCTATTGGTGCCTTACCTTGTGAACCTTTTACAAGTTTGTCATTCACCTCTTGGTGCCATACAAACCTATTGTTATCTCTTTTGATATGGGTGTAGACATCAACGTTGTCGTCATGCCCACCGTCATCTTCTACGGTGTTAGGTTCTAGTACCTCTTTGGGTACTTGTGTTTCAATAAGTTGTTTGGAGATTCGTTCCTTAGTAACTATTTCAATCACTTGACCATTCCCATCCCGATCCACTACGAAGCGGTTCAGAGGATATACCTTAAGGCCATGCTTACTCATAAAGACAAGAGCGTTGCCAGCAACAACCAAATGAAGCAGTGCTTGGTGTACTGCTACTCGGTCATCTGAGGCCGAGATAGATTCCAGAATGATTCGCTCTACTTTTGCAAAAGATAGATCAAGTTCTGATTTCATCTGAGGTGGGAAATCCTCACCTAACTGGCTCTCGTCTAGTTGTAGTTTAAAGAAGCTTGTTTGTACAGGAAGTAATCCCAACATCAATTTACTTGCCAATGTCACACAGGCTTTTGCGCCTACTGATTGGTAAGGTGTTTTTAAATGTTTCATTCCTGCCATGCTTTCTTCATGACCACGGATTAAGTATGGCAAGGTAAGCTCTGATGCTTGCCTAGCTTCATCTAAGAATTGAGAACGATCGCTTGCTAAATAGTCGTACCTAGTGCGTGCATTCATTTATTTAAATGTTTAATGAGTTGTCTTTAATACCTTTGATTCTCAAACCTGTTCTGCCGAATGTTCCTTTCATTCCTTGTCGTGTTAATGCTGCAGCCTGTTGTGAATAACCACTTGTCTTAACACCAACTGATGGTAGAGCTTTATTGCTCATTGTTTCATTCAGCGAATTCCTCAAAGACGACATATTTTTGTCGTATTTTTCTGTCTGTGCAGCCATGCTCTGGTCAAAACTTTTCTGCTGATTGCCAAACAATGTATTGAAATTGCTTTGCTGATCTGCCAATGACTTTGCGTAGGAATCTTGATTTTGTTTTAGTGTATTTTGCAAGCCAGCTAATGACTTGCCTAGTTTAGCAATTTGCGCATCGTATGCGGAAGTGTCAAATGTCACTGGCTTACTTGTTGTAGGTAAATTTTTTGGTTGGGTTCTTTTGCTTCGTGCTGGTGCCTTCGGTGCAGCAGCCCTAGGAGCAGCTGGTCTATAGTTATTTACATAATCAAAAAGTTGGCGTACATCATTCTGTGAATTGATGTTGATGCCTAACTTGTCACCAATACCACGCCAGCCTGTGTGGTTCTTATAATAACCAGCATTAAATACTTGCTTTGTGCTGCTAGGTCCACGGCCATACTTACCTTGCCGTCCTTGTATTGTTGCTGTCTTGGTTCTAAAGCCAGCGTAGATATCATTCCTTAGCGAGTCTAAGGTTTTACCACCAAGGTTATTAGGATTAAATGCACCCCATGAATTAGCCATTAGTTCTCCTCCATATATTGAATGATCCACTCAACAACACTGCGTTGACCAGACCTGTACATAATCTTTTCCATACTATCCTCAGGGGTAGGGTTTGTTGGTGGGAATGTTTCTTCTAATTGTTTTACTAAGCCACGGGATTGCATCCCTAAAGTCTCAAGCGTACTGGGGTAAATTTCTTGCATCATGTTCAAAGAAGGCAGGCATACGTGCTGACTTGGTAAAAGAAAGCTCAGGAGCTTTGCCTTCATACATCAATCGGTCGCTTGAATCCAGCCAAAATTTTCTGTCTAAATATTTATCGGCATTGCTACCTAGTGGTTGCATCACCCAATTGATAGTTGCCTTGCGGAGTTTATCAAGAGAAGGACTGACAGTAAGCCCCAGCTCCCGACAAACAATGCTATTGGCAGCAACGTGAATTTGTTCATCTCTGCTAATATCTGCGCTTACTGTCCGCATTCCAGCGTCACCATTAGCGCGGAAGAATGGTAGAAGAACGAAGAAGATTGCACGCTCGGCAACCATCGCTTTGAGGACCGTATGATCCGGATGCGAAGTCCAAGCTTCCCTGAGCCGGAGAGCTTCCGATTCAGCTTTCTGATTAACCCCGTAAGCATTGGCAATGTAACTAAGTGCCAAGTCGTGGTTTTCTTCGTCTTTGACATTGGATTCCAATAGCTCCCGCGATAATGCTGGTACGTCGGTAGCCAATGCATCACGGATAAAATCTCCCACAGGAAGTTCCATATGTCTCAACGCAAGAGCACGGTGTACCGTTTCTTCCGCCCCTGCCTTGCATGATCCGGCAGTTGTCTGGACTGGTGTCCATTTTCTTTTTCTGTTTAGTAGTTTCTCGTAAGGGTTCATTCTTGACAGTCACATGTAAGTTCTTCATTGTTAAAAAGTTCCTCTAGATACTTATCTACATCTTCTGCATCTAGTGCAGCATATGCATCAGTCTTATCTTGAGTATCTCCCATTACTTGTAAGCTGTAATAGAGAGAGGTTTGCGGAGACCTTAGCCACTCTTCCACGAACGCATTGTCGTAGGTCACTACATCACTCCAAGAGTTGAAGCTATAACCGTGAAGAAGTCCTGTGCGATTAAGCATCGTCATGATGCCATCAGCAACTCTTTTATAATTATCCCAACCTACTTCTGATGCAATCTCTACATCTCCATAGTTATAAGTTTGTACTCCGAAAGTACCTGAGTCGCGATCAACTGTCTGCGAGATAGGTGGAGCGATTTCTGGTGTGCAAGTATTGCCATCCAAATCCACGCTTCGATAACTGCAACTGGCGGTTGGAGCAATAGCAAAGGCTCGAACCATATTAGAGTTGCGAGCGACTGCGGCTGCTTGGTTAATTCCTGAAGCAATTTGAGAGACAAGTTCATAAGCAGCTGAGTGTATTGTTTTGTTGTTTGCGTTGTATTGATCTAACGCTTCACCGAATTGCTCGTAAGTTACTCCGTACCTTCGTAGGAGATTGGCAAGTCCAAGCATTCCGAGTCCGACCTGTCGATCCGTCTCACTGGAGAGATACTCTCCTGAATCGCCAATGCCAGTTCTGCCATGTAATGCACACAGTTCCTGCATGCCTTCAAAGAAAGCCCTTGGAATGTTGTCAAATTCACAGGCACCGAGATTGACATGCTGTAAGAGGCATGTTCCTCTGCTTGGCAAGTACACCTCAAGACATACGTTGCCTCTAATTCTGTTTCCTTCATTGTCATACTTAACTTTGTTTAACCAGATGTCACCTGACTTGATTCCGTGTAGTAGTTCTTCCTTAAACGTACAATCCTGCCACCACTCTTCTGTGATGTTGATGCATCGTTTGACCCAAGGTAATTCCGTTCTAGGAGTAGTAATAAAGTCAAGAGCATCAGGGTGATTGAGCGAAATATGTAAAACAATCGCACCGTTTTTGTAGACACCACCTCTGCGTAGTATTTCATTTAAGGTGCTATAAATTTTACCGAAACTTACAGGACCAGATGCAGTAACACCTGAAGGTCGTTGATGTCCTTTTGGATCAAGATTATCTAGATGGATAGCACAACCTGCGCCATACCTAAGGGCATGACTAGCAAACCTCCAGCTAGCTTCGATACCATTCGGTCCTTCCATCTCATTTTCAACTACAAATACTGTGCAGCTGACAGGAAGTCGTCCTGTTGGATCATCAATCCAAGACTGTACCCGGCCTGTGCGGGAGATTAAATTAGTCATTTGTCTGTTAAATCTTTTAAGTTTGGTGGTGCATAGCCTGGTCCTTTCAAGACCTTTCCATCTGCTCTATAAATAGGTTTTCTGTCTTCTCCTAGCTTCGACATATTTGATTTATGTACTCTTCGCATAGCTTCGTCTAGATCCCATTCTTGTGAAGCAGCCATTTGGAAGCAGACATACACCAAATCTGCTAGCTCTTTTAATTGATCACACTCATCTTCAAAATGAAATGCTTCGTGAAACTCTGACCATTCCTCATCGATCAAAGCTTTTTGAGTCTGCTTCTGATTCCCATTCGTCGTAAGATTGTAAGCTGCCCGGAATTCCTCCGCCTGGTCCATCAATGTCTGGCGAGTAGAGTAGGGTGTTGTCAAGTTCATTCTGTAAGTAGTCGATTGCTTTTTCTAAATCTTTTACCTTGCTGATTTTGTATCCAGCTCGGCAAATGTATTTGATAGCACAGCCAAGGTGATAATTAAGTTCCTGGTCTCTTATGAAGTCCCAGCATTCGATGGTGCCTCGGGTGTAGTAGGCAGGTGATTGGGCCATTGTTTTACTAAGTTAGATACGGTGTTAGCTAAGGCAAAGTTCTGACGTTGTAACGCCATGAATAAAGTTATGATGTCTTCCTTGTCAGCTTTTGGTAGCAAGTCTTCAAGCCTTCTAAGCTTAAAAGATTGCTCCACTGTCGGCTCGATAATCGGGGGCGGGGGTCCAAGGAATGACGGTATGTTCGATTGGGTCATAGTCGTTACAGGTAAGGATCTTTGCTAGTCGTGCATTCATTAAGGCATCGTCTTCTGTTAAGTCTTTGTCTTCAAATGCTTTGACTACTGTTTTCCATGTGTATCCATGCTCTTCAAACAATGCAACTGCCCGCTTGATTCCAATTCCTGGTACGCCGGCGTAGCCATCGGTTTGATCACCGGCCAATGTCTGAATAAGATGCCACTTAGCACCCTCTATAGGGTCAATCGTGGTCAACTCTTTCATGTCATATAGTTTGCCAGGTATCTGTCGAAGATCTTTGTCAGGACTACAAACAATGTTACCAGTATGAGCTGTAGCATAAATGCCGAGAGCATCATCTGCTTCCAACGTTGGTAGTTTGATGACTTCATAACGTTTACCTAGTTCTGTGATAACTCTTTTGTAGCCACAGGGCTTCTTACGATTTCGATGTCCCTTGTAATCGGGATAAATTTTCTTCCTAAAATTCTCAGAGTCACTAAAGAATAGAATTAGTTGTGGCACGTCCCATATAAATTCATTCTTGATTTTAGTTAGGTCACGTTCAACATTCTTCAGTGCTTCAGAGAATCTACTGACTACAGTGATTACATCATCACCCCAATCAAGGTCTTCCTCTGCTCCTGCACAGCTTTTATAAACTGTGTAGTCAGCATCAATGAGTGCTTTCATCAATGCACCTCTGACCAGTCCTTACCTTGTTTCGCTTCGGATTCAATTGGGACACGTAACTTGTAGTACTCTCCAGCTGCGAGACTGCTAAATACCAGGGATGCTGATAAGTCTTCTGCGTGTTCTGGGGTACATTCGTATTGCAATTCGTCATGTATAAATGCGAGTTGTGATGCACACAACCCTGTTTGTTTAATAGTTTGGTTTGTTATCACCATCCACCGCTTTGCAATTACTGCGGCTGATGACTGCAAGAGCATATTCAATGCCTTGTGTGGGCTGTCAACTTTGATGTGCCGTCCATCAATTGATTTGATGTAGCCTTTTTTACTCGCCTCTTTAATGGCTTCAAGTAATTCTGACAGGCCATCAATACCTTCAACAAATGCCTCTCTGATTTCCTTACCTTTCTTCTTAGCTTGTGATTCGCTTAGAAGGGGATCGTAGGAAGTACCGATTTTTTGGTTACCTGCTCCATAGATGAAGGCGTAGGTAATTGTTTTGATAGCTCTACGACTGACTCCAACTTTGTCTGCATTGACTTGATGTATGTCACCGTTGAGGAGAGTTTCGGTAAAAGTATTGCTGTACCTACCAAGATAGTGGCCGAGCAGCCTAAGTTCAATCCCAGAAAGATCGGCACCAACCATGATCTGACCCGGTGTTGCTGTGAACAGTTTTCTGAATTCTTCATCTGATTTACATTGAGCTAAATTTGGATTTCGGTGGGCACATCTGTGCGTTACTGTTGAAACTGAACAGTGGTGATGTATACGATTAGCAGTCGTACATAGCTTGAGCCATGCGTTGGTGCCTTCGGAGATCATCCCCAAGCTCTTCGTAATATCTAGACATTTCAGAAACTCCAAAGCAATCGATGGTCCACCTGATGCAGCCATCTCCCTCAATACAGTCTCGTCGATAATCGGCTTCCCAGTAGTTGTCAGCTGGGTTGGCTTCCAACCATGATGCGTCTGTAATATCCATGAAATGTGATCGCGAGATTGTGGATTTAGTTCTTTGAGGCGTGTGAATGGAGCACCTTCGACATAGCCTTGGGTCCGATTATTTCGTTTAGGAGTAAATACTGATCCCGCAACGAAAGGATACCGGTTAAGTAATAGTTGGTGAGTTTCTTCAAGCTGTTTTCTGAGAGACGATGCAAGTTGCCATGCAGCGCGTTCATCAAAATGCCATCCATGTAATTCTTGTTGAGTTAATATTCGAGCAACGTCGTGCTCTAGCTTGACCCACTCAGGTATTTGTGGAAGTGGTCGCATAATTTGGTGGTTACTTTTACATCTTGTGCGCAGTAGATTTCCATCTCTGGAGACCATTCCTGCCAGTCCGTGCTTTTGCCGAATTCACCTTTGTATTCACCTAGACGATGGCCATAGCTTTCTAATGAATGTCTGCCATACAACGGAAGCGGCATGTATTCTAAGTTGCGCTTCTTATCTATTTCCATCATGTCTGTGTGATACAGGCGTGATAAAAGAAGTGTGTCTAGTACAAGTGCCTGTGGGTTAAACCATGTATACATCTTCTGTATTACAGGCAGGTCGTAGCCAATGATGTTATGGCCAACCAATACATCAGCATCTTCCAGCCTTTGTACTCCCCGAACAATAGGTTCTTTATTACCTTCATTGTTGTAGATGACTGTTGAGTCAGCCTCGCTGTCATAAATAACAAGGCAGTGGATTTTGGTAACATCATCAAGTAGACCGTTAGTCTCCAGATCGAATACGAGCATTAGTCCATTGGTATGTTTTATCTACAAACTGTGCTTTTTTAATTGCTTCAGGTGTAGGTGGGTTAGGTTTAAAAATCTGACGTTGCGTCAAATTCTGCTGTTGCTGCTGTTTCATTAAATTTACAAGTTTCTAAGTCGTATGTCAGTTGGCAAGCTTCACCAACTTCGCCTGAATAGCGATTTTTAAGGACTCGCACTGTCGTAGCATTTCGTTCAGATCCGCTCTGTTGATCTCGCTCGAGTGCAATAACTGCGTCGCTAAGTTGACCAATGCTCCTACTTCCGCGCAAGCTTCTGAGCTGTACCCTTCCGCCTTCTTCATGTGATTGTCCGTTAGGTGGTGTTGTTGTGTGACATACAAGGAATAATGAAATACCTGTGCGTTCGACTAATGACCTTAGTTTTGTCATTGTTGTGTCAATCATGCGACGCTCATCACCCTCAAGTCCACTCAACAAGATGGATAGGTGATCAAGGAAGATGACCTTTGTATCTAATCCAGCCGCCATGTATTCAATGCGGTTGTAGATATGATCAGGGTCGTAGCTACCGAAGCCATCAAATAAATGAAGATTCCAGTTAGCTATTGTTTCGTCAAAGATCTTTGTTAGCTCGCCTCGTTGTTGTTCGCCGAGGTGTAGAGATTTTCTAGCGGCGACTGACATGAGTCCGAGCGCTGTTCTTCTATTAGATTCTTCAAGCGCCAGGTAACCGCACCGCTCGCCTTTGCTGAGAAGGTAAGCACATATTTCTCTGAGAATGGAGCTTTTTCCAACCCCAGAACCTGCAGTAACCGTGACAAGCTCTCCATATCTGATCCCATGTAATAATTTGTTGAGGCCGTTAAATGGATAGTCATGATCAGATGGGGGTGAAGGTGTAGTTACTAGCTCTAAAAGAGTTTTGGCATCAACAATGCCGTCTGGTTGATATTGAGTATGGTTGTATCCAATTACAGCCCTTACTGCTTCTGTATCTCCAGCCTGTAATGCTTCTGAGGCATCCTTGTAATCGTCTAGAAAGCCTATGAAAGCTTTGCCAGGTGGAAGTACAGCAGCAGCTTGTTTAGCGCCCTCACGGCCTGCCTCATCGTTGTCAAAGAATATCACTACCTTGTCGTAGTAATTAATCCATTCATAGTTATATTGGAAAGCTTTTTTGGCTGCAGCCGCTCCATTTGGTATAGAAACAACAGGCCAATTACCTTGCTGACATTCATAGACAGACATTGCGTCCATCTCTCCTTCAACTACGACTAACTTCTTTTCTTTTTTGTGTGTTGTATGTCTGAAGGCATGCATGCCATACAGTGTTTTTACC
>Ga0208791_1000363_pt1 | contig 21037 bp, 29 predicted proteins | sample 11_taG_FD_184084 | JGI IMG/M metagenome (GOLD analysis project Ga0208791, IMG submission 184084) | Marine viral communities from the Subarctic Pacific Ocean - 11_ETSP_OMZ_AT15265 metaG (SPAdes) (version 2) | ecosystem: Environmental > Aquatic > Marine > Oceanic | place: Pacific Ocean | collected...
CAATGCAAGAATAGACGAAAGAAGCGACAAGTCTTATGCCACTCAAGTGTACTACTGCATGAGCATTGGTGCTACTAGAATGGAAGAAGCTAAAGTTGTTGAAGTACAATGTACAGAATCATAATAGGAGGATATAGATTATGGCGAATGTAAATACAGACATTGTAACTAACTTTGTTGCAGTTCCTCAAGTTAAAAACAGCTCACAGCAATTACATGGTGTAAAAAGAATTGCACAAGGTACTATTGCTTTAGCTGCTGGAGACTTGTCAGCAGGTGATACAGTAATGTTAACACCTGTTCCAACTAATGCTAGTATATCTTCAATCAAATTGTTTAATGACGATTTAGATTCTGGATCAACTAACACTACAGATGTTGGATTATACTCAACAGCTATTGCTGCGGTTGATGATGATGCTTATGCTTCTGCAATTACTGACCTTCGTGGTGCAGTAACTGTCGGAACTGAAGTAGCATTTGAAGCTAGAAACATTAACAAATGCGGACAGAAAGTTTGGCAAGATGCTGGACAATCTTCTGATCCTGGTGGGTACTACTATGTTGCATTAACTTTTGATGCTGCTGGTGATACTGCTGGTGATTTAAGTTTTGTTATTGAATACACAGTAGACTAATAAATAGATATTAGGTGGGGAGTAATCCCCACCTTTTTATGAAAAAGATTCAAGATTTAAAAACTGTACTACACTTTAAAAAAAATAATTATGTGTACAGATATGTGTTAGTAGATAGGTTTAAGCATGATACTAAATATCATTATGGCTTTGATACTAAAGAAGAACGAACAGAAGCAGAGATATTTGCGTTAGAAAAAGATAGACAAATTAGACGCAAGTATATTATAAGGAAGTAGTATGGCATCAATAGTAGAAATTTGTAATGGATCATTAAATCAACTAGGTGCAACAACTATCCTTTCACTAACAGAAGATTCAAAAAATGCTAGACTTTGTAATCAAAGATATACTCAAGTAAGAGATAGTGTATTTAGATCACACCCTTGGAACTGTTTACAGAAAAGAGTTGAACTAGCAGCAGACACAGATGCTCCTGCATGGGGTTTTAAGTTTGCATATACTTTACCAGCAGATTGTTTAAGACTACTTAGAATATTAGATTATGATTCTAACTACAAAGTAGAAGGTAGAAAAATATTAAGTAATACATCTAGTATGAAAATATTATATATTGGTAGAGTTACAGATCCCAATGAGTATGACGAATTATTAAGAGAAACTTTATCTGCTGCTTTAGGTGCTGACATAGCTTTTGCAGTTACTTCTAATAATCAAACAGCAACTAATATGTACAATTTATTTCAAGATAAATTAAAGGATGCTAGATTTGTAGATTCAACTGAAGGTCAGAATGTAGATCAAGACCTAGGTATGTCAGATCAAATAGATGCAGGTACATTTATAAACTCAAGGTTTTAATAAATGGCTAGAGTCGCTGTCGAACTAACAAACTTTACAGGTGGTGAACTATCACCAAGATTAGATGGAAGAACTGATCTAACTAAATATACATCTGGTTGCTCAACCTTAGAAAATTTAGTTGTCTATCCACATGGTAGTGCAGCTCGTAGACCAGGTTCTACATTTTTAGCAGAAGTTGCTAACAGTGCAAACAAAACAAGACTAATACCTTTTGAATTTTCTACAACACAAACTTATATGTTGGAGTTCTCTAATTTAAAAATGAGAGTCTACAAAGATAGTGGTGCTGTATTAGAAGGAGACAAAACTATATCTGCAATCACAAAAGCTAATCCTGCTGTAGTAACTGCTACATCACATGGTTATGAAAATGGTGATGAAGTAGTTATTAGTAGTGTTGGCGGTATGACAGAAGTTAATGGTAAAAGATTTTTAGTTGCAGACAAAACTACCAATACATTTGAACTACAAGATAAAGATGGTGTTGATATAAACAGTTCATCATTTACTACTTACACTTCTGGTGGTGTATCTAATAAAGTTTTTGAATTAGTAACACCTTATACTACTGCACAACTTTTTGATTTAAAATTTGCACAGAGTGCTGACGTTATGTACATTACACATCCTGCACACGAAGTAGAAAAACTATCTCGTACTGGTCATACCTCTTGGACACTAACAGATGTAGATTTTACTAAAGGACCAATGCAAGATGCTAACACAACTGACACAACTTTAAATCCAGGTCAATCAGCAGTGGGTACAGGCATAGCTTTAGTTGCTTCTGCGGTTACTGGTATCAATAGTGGTAGTGGTTTTCTTTCAACAGATGTTGGCAGATTTGTTTTTTTAAGTGGAGGTTATGCAAAGATAACTGGTGTTACAAATACTACTAATGCAGTTATTACAATCATCACAGCTTTAGATAGTGCAAGTGCTACAGCTAATTGGCAACTAGGAGCTTTCTCTGATACTACAGGTCATCCTTCAAGTGTAACTTTCTTTGAACAACGATTAGTATTTGCTGGAACAACTAACCAACCACAAACAATATTTTTTTCAAGATCAGGTGATTATGAAAATATGGATGCAAACATAGGTGGTACTGTAGCTGATGATGATGCAATCATTTACACAATCGCATCTAACCAAGTTAATGCTATCAGATTTATGACAGCAACGAGAACTTTAATTATTGGTACAGCAGGGGGTGAGTTTACTGTATCAGGAGGTGGTACTGATAGTGCGGTTACACCAACAAACATATTAATTAAAAAACAATCTAACCATGGTTCAGCTAATGTAGATGCTATAGCTGTAGGTAACGCAACATTATTTTTGCAACGTGCTAAAAGAAAAATAAGAGAACTAGCATATAACTTTGATGTAGATGGTTACATTGCACCTGACATGACTATTCTTGCTGAACACGTTACTGAAGGTGGCTTGACACAGATTGCATATCAACAAGAACCCAATCAAATTATTTATGCAGTAAGAGGAGATGGTGAACTAGCAGGTCTTACTTATCAAAGAGAACAACAAGTAACTGCTTGGCACAGACATATTTTTGGTGGTAGATTTGGTAATGCAACAGTTACAGTTACTGATTTTGCAAATATTGCAAATGGTACAAGAATAGTTTTAACAAAAGCAGATGGCACAACTACAACCTTTACATCCGCTACATCTTCTACAGCTGGTAAGTTTCATACTACATCTAGTAACAATCAAAGTGCAACAAACTTAAAAACATTAATAGATGCTGACTCTGATTTTACAGCAACAGTTAATAGTAATGTAGTTACGATTACAGAGACATCACCATTGTCTACAGGATTTTTAACTATCACATCTTTAGATGATGCTACTCGATTAACTAGAACTAATGAAGGTAAAGCAGTATGTGAAAGTGTTGCTGTGATTCCAACTGACGATACTGAATATCAAGTTTATGTAATTGTCAAAAGAACAATCAATGGTGCAACTAGAAGATTTGTAGAAATATTAAATGTATTTGATTTTGATGAAACAGATAATACATCATTTAATTTTTTAGATAGTGCATTAAGTTATAGTGGTAGTGCTGTTACAACAATATCAGGACTAGATCACCTTGAAGGACAAACAGTTTCTATATTAGCTAATGGTGCAACGCACCCAGATAAAACTGTAAGCTCTGGCAGTATTACTTTAGATCGTTCTGCAACAAGTGTTAAAGTAGGTTTAGCTTATACATCTTTACTACAAACTATGAGATTAAATGCTGGTTCACAGAATGGTACATCACAAGGTAAGACAAAAAGAATATATGATATAACAGTTAGAATGTTTGAAACTATTGGTGTAGAAGTAGGACCTGATCTTTCAAACATGGAGAGAATACCATTTAGAAGTTCTGCTGATTTAATGGATGAAGGTATACCACCATTTACAGGAGACAAAGAGGTAGAGTTTAGAGGAAACTATGAAACAGATGGTTTTATCTTTGTTAGACAAACTCAACCTTTACCTTTTACAATTTTATCGTTATACCCAAGATTAACTACAAATGATGGATAATATGTTATATATAGTACCTTATACTGCTGAACATGGAAAATTTATTCTATCATGTCAAATGAACCACGCACTAATGGATAAGGATGCAAAATTTGAAGGAGATGCTATGAACCTGGTACAAGAACATTTATCTTTTACAGGACTTGTAAATAACAAACCTATCTTTGCTGCTGGTATGAAAATGATTTGGGGTCAGGTAGCAGAAGGTTGGGTGATTGCAACACAAGATGTTTGGCAACATCCTATTGCAGTTGCTAAAGCAATCAAGAAAGATTTTGCTAGAGTTGCAAGAAAGTATAATATTAAAAGAGTTCAAACTGCTGTAAGATCAGACTTTGATAAAGGTATAAGATTTGCAAAGTGGTTAGGATTAGAGAACGAGGGATTAATGAAACACTATGGGTTTGATGGTTCAGACCAATACAGATATGCGAGGATTTTCTAATGAGTTGGCAGATGGCAGTAGTCGGTGCAATAGGTGCAGCACAATATCAACAACAAGGTGCGATTGGTAAATACAATCAATCTGTTGCTAATCGTAATGCTCAAGTTGCAGAACAAGAAGCAGAAAGATTAGAACAACAACTAGAGTTTGATCTTGCAAGATTTGATCAACAATTTTTACAATTACAAGGACAAACAAAAACTAGAATATTAAAATCTGGTGCAGAATTATCTGGAACAGGATTAAAAATTTTAAGATCAAATGCTGAACAAGCTGAAATAGAAAAAGATATTTTAGATTATAATTCTAAAGTTGCACAATCTAAAAAATTAGAAGAAGCAAACTTTGCAAGAATAAAAGGAACAATGGCTAGACAATCAGCTAGACTTGCACAAATAGGAACTATTGCTTCTACTGGTACAAGTTTATTAGGAATGAGTAATTTTGGATCATCATCTCCACAAGGTCAATTTGGTTCTACAGCTAACAATTCAACATTCAGTAATTATTCATAATGCCAAAAATACCTACATTTACAGCAAGAGGAAGACCTACAGCAGAGGTTGGAGCTGTTAAATCTAATATACAAATACCTTTAACACAAACTATTGGTACTGCTTTAGCACCAGTTACAAAAGCTGTTACTGATTATGCTATTAAACAAAAAGAAGTAAGTCAAAAATTAGAAGCTAATAAAGTTTTTTTTGAAATAAAAGATCAAGTAAGTTTAATTCAAGATGAACTTAAAAATGATTTTGATGAGAGTAATTCTGTAAATACTTTTAATCAACAGTTTAAATCAATATCAGAAACTAAATTAAACTCTATAACTAATAGAGGTGTAAAAAGTTTATTACAAAATAAATTAGATTTAGAATATCCAGAGTTTGTTTCTACAATTAAAACAAATTCAAGAAATGCTTTAGAAAGACAAATTAATTTTGATCATGATACTCAACAAAATGTTTTAATGGGTGATTATATTTTAACAGATGATAAAAGTAAAAAAGAATCTATTACAAATAAATTAATTGAAAATGAAATTTCATATAATACAAATACTGATTCTGGACAAACTGAACTTAATAAATCAATTAACAAATTAAAATCAGATTTATTAATATCAGATGTAGAAAAAAATATTACTAATAATAATTTTGGTGCAGCTTTAGAATTAATTAAAAACCCAAGTAAAACTCCTTTTTTAGATTTTGAAGAAAGAGATAAATTACTTGCAAAAATTCAAACAGGTTTTACTGAACAAGGATCATTACAAAATTTAGATAATCTTTTTTTATTAGGTCAAGGATCTACTGCTGTTGGAGCTGGTATAAAAAATATTGATGGTAAAGAAATAACTCAAAAAGATTTAGAAAAAACTGCAAATAGATTTGCTTTAACAACTAATGTAGATGGTTCTTTAAAATATAATACCGCACAAGTAATAGAACAAGCTAATATAAATAATACTAAAGTTCCTTTATATTTAGAAACTTTAGATGCAGGTGGTAATATTACAGATACATCTAGTAAAGATGCAACATTAAGAGGTTTACAATTATACCAAACTTTTAAAAATCAAAATGCTTTACAATCTTTAACATCTGTTTACCAATTAGGTAAAGATGATTTAGCAACATATCAAAGATTAGATTTTGCTATGAACACAATGAAACAAACATTTGAACAAGCATTTAACAATGAATTACAATTTAAAAATAATCCAGATAAATTTAAACTACTTAAAGCTGATGGTAAAGCTGTTACTGCAAAAGTAAATGAATTAGATTTTCCTGGTGTTACTGTATTTGAATTAGGATTAGAATTTGAAAACGAAGCATACGCAAATATTATTATGAAAAATGTTGCTAACAATGTAATGATTGCAACTGGATCAGAAAAAACAGCATTAGAATTTGCAAAAAATTATATTGAAGAAAATTATAGAATAGATGATTTTAAACAATTAGTTCCTATTAATAAATCTTATCCAGAATATCATGATCAAGCTATAAAACTTTATATTAAAGATTTATATGAAAGCGGTAGAATAAATAAAGAACAACATAAAGAAGAAGATATTATACCTGTTTATTTTACAGTTGGTTCTTTAACAAGTAATCAAGGTTTTGTATTAAGAGATAAAAATACAGGTGTACCAATTACAATAGATGTTGTTGATCCTCAAGGTGATTTTGATGAAGGTAGTTATGATAAAGCTAGAATGACTTTTAAAGACATTGTAGAAAAAATTTATCCACTAATGAAAGATCAAAGATACGAAGATTTCGTAATTAAATATAATAGATTAAAAGAATCAAAAAGACAATTTGATGAAACAATAAATGTAATGCCATAATGTCTAGTGAAAATTTAAACATTAATGTAAATCCTTTAGAAGAAAAATCTGATAAAATAGAATTTACAGTAGATAAAATGGGATTGTCTAATCCTGCTAAAACTATACCTACTGATGTAGATTATTTTATAAAAAAAAAAAAAGAAAAAAAATTTCCAAAAATAAAAAAAGATAGAAAATTAGAATTTCAAAGAATACAAGATTACTCTGAAACAGAAATAATAGAACAAGAAAAGTTAGATTCTGAATTTGGTTTTAAAGAAGCACTATCAAAAGCATTTGAAATAGATAACTTGTTTGTATCTGGTATAAATAATTTTGGTAAAGAAGATGGTTATGCAATAGATTTTGATTTTGTGCCAACAAAAGAATTAGTAGATCGTATAGATCAATATCCTAATTATATGAGAGATGCTTTCTATGATGCAAGAAGTGAAGAACATTTTTATGACATAGAAAAACAAGTACAAGAAAGATTAAAAACAGAAGAAGAAATATCTAAATTAGGTTGGAAAGGTTTTGGTGCAAGAATGATTGCTGCTGTTGCTGATCCTGCTGCAATAGCTTTATCTATAGCAACTATACCTTTTGGTGGTTATGGAGCTTATGCAACAGTACCTAGTAAAGTTGTTAGACTAAAAAGAGCATTAAAGTTTGGTCTTATAGTTGGTGGTGAAAATATGGTTATTGAAGCTGGTCTTGTTGGTTTAGATAAATATAAAAATCCTATTGATATAAAATATGCTGCACTTGCTGGATTTACTTTAGGTTCACCTGCTGGATGGATTGGTAGAGTTAATGCTAAAACAAATGCAGTACCAGAAGATATTGTTAAGTCTTATAAAAAATTAGATGTTGCAGCTGAAAAATATAAACAAACATTAGAATTACAAGAGATACAAGAGTTTGCAACTAAACATAATTTAGAAATAGATTCTAAAAAAATTAAAAATAAAAGAATGATTTTAAATGATGAAGCTAATTCTATGAATCCTAAAGTTGTAGATGATCCTAGAAATGCACCTGGAGTTGGAACTTATTGGGAAGAAGCATTTAAAAAAACACATTTTAGATTTGATATTGCATCACAACTTAATAGATCACCAGATCCAATTATAAAAAGATTTAGAGAAACATTTGTTAATGATCCTGTAGTTGGTAATACTAGAGGAGATACAGCTATTGATTGGAAAAATAGAACTCAATATCAAACTATGTATGACTATATGAATTATAGAGATATAGCTTTACGATCTTTTAAAAATGCAAATAGAGGTGTTTCTTTTAAAAGTCAATTTGATATTGAAGAAAGATTTGAATCTCTTATGTCGGACTTAAAAGAGTTTCCAGATAGGTTTGATGCTTCAGATGAAATCACTACTGAAATGAGGAAGTTGTCATCATTAGCTGCTAAAGCATTTGATGATACTTTAGATGTTGTTGCACAAACAGGGAGAGAAGGTTGGGATGAAATAGCTGGTAGAAGAGTTCCTAATTATATTCCTCATGTTCATTCACCTAGTAAAGTTATGAGAGCTATAGATGACTATGGTCAAGACCAAGTAGAATTAGTTTTTGCTAATGCTTTACGAGATATGAAAGGTGATTTAGGTGATAAATTATTTACAAGAATGATCAAAAGAATTGTGGCTAAAATAAGTAATGCAAAATATTATGGTCAAGAATCAGATTTAGCAAGAGCATTTCAAGGATCTAATACTGCTGTTATAAGAGAATTTTTAGAAGGATTAGATTTAACACAAGAACAAATACAAATTATATTAAATAAAATTCAAAAAGGTTCTGGTGATACTTTAGATCCTAATGCTAGAACAAGATTACCTATTCAATTAAATGAAAGAATAGATATTAAAAATATTAAAACAGGTACAATAGATTCTTTATCAGTCAAAGATTTAACAGATAGAAACCTTACAAGATTATTAAAAAGATATAATCAACAAGTTTTAGGTTCAGCGGCTATGGCTCGTTTTGGTAACTTTAAAAACAATCAAGAGTATTTAGATTTTTTAAAAGAAGTAAAAGAAAGAGGTGAAGCAAATCCTAAATATAAAAATATATATAGAGATGTAGAAAATATAGAGGTAGTAGTTTCTTCACTTACTGGTAAACAATCTCCATTAGAAAGAAATGGTGATCCAAATGGATTTATGAGAAGAGCAGCAAGACTTGCTCAAGACTATAACTTTTTAAGATTGTTTGGTCAGGTTGGTTTTGCTCAAGGTGCAGAACTTTATCAAGCAGTATCTGAAGTAGGATTAAAAACATTCTTTCAAGCTAATCCAGCATTTAAAGATATAATGAATAAATTAAGAGCAGGAGAAGTTAAGTTTGATGATGAAATTTTAGAAGAGTTAAGATCACAAGGAGTGCCAGTAGGACTAGATAAATTTATGCACTCACCAGTAGGAAGATTAGATAACGAGCTTGATATACCATTAGACTCTACAGGTAGTAGATTAGATGCAGTAGAACTAGCTTCTGCTAAAGCTAAAAGATTTGTGTCTGATATATCTTTTTTAAATCCAATGACTATGTATTCACAAATTATAGCAGGTAGAGGATTGGCTTTAAAAATATCTAACAATGTAAATGAATTAATTAAAAAACATAAAACAACTAAAGTATTTGATAAACTATCTAAAGGAGATCAAGTTAGATATAAATATTTTGGTTGGAACGAAAAAGAATTTAACTTAATTGCAGATCAGATTAGTAAACATTCTGTTTATAAAGATGGTAAATATCAAGGAATAGGTTTAGATAGTTGGACACCTGATGCTAGATCACATTATAGTGTTGGTATGCAAAGATTTATAGATCGTGTAGTTCAAAGAAATGATGTTGGTGTAATGAATAGATGGTTTACTTCAGACTATGCTAGAATACTTACACAGTTTAGAACATTTACATTGGGTTCATATACAAAACAATTAATGAATAGATTGTATGTTCTTGCAGAAACAAGAGGTAAAGACTATCATACATATTCTGCATTTATGGCATCCATGGTAGGAGCTGTACAATTCTATGCAGTTCAAAGTTATATAAATTCTTTTGGCAGAAGTGATCAAAAACAATATTTAGACAAAAGATTATCTCCAGAAAATTTAGCAAAGATAGGTTTTTTAAGATCTTCTTGGTCATCACTAATACCTGGTGCTATAGATACAGCTTTATATCCATTCCTAGATGATCTACCTTTTAGTTATGGTAGAAACACAGAGCTATCTTCTCAATTTTTAAGTGGTATACCTACAGTTAATTTAATTCAAAGTACATTTGATACCACTAGAAATTTAAAAAAGTTGGCTTTTGATCCAACATATCAAGCATCAAAAAGAGATGTACAACAAGGTCTATCTTTGATAGCACTACAAAATGCTCTAATAATAAAAAATATTAACAATATAATTGTTGATGAATTAGGAGAATAATAATATAGAGAAAGTAATATGACAGTATCTTCAACTACAGTAAAAAATTCCTACTCTGGTAATTCAAGCACAACAGTATTTGCTTATACCTTCAAGATTTTTGCAGACACAGATTTACAAGTAATTATCAGATCCTCTACAGGAACTGAAACAACCAAAACTCTAACCACGCACTACACAGTATCTGGTGCTGGAGATGCGTCAGGTGGTAATGTTACATTTACATCTGGGAATACTCCTGCAACTGGTGAAACAGTTGTTATTAGAAGAGGTGTTCCGCAAACTCAAGCGATAGATTATATCGCTAATGATCCATTCCCTGCGGAATCTCATGAAGAGGGTTTGGATCGTGCAACTATGACTATTCAGCAGATGCAAGAGGAATTAGATAGATCGTTTAAAGTTTCAAGAACCAACTCAATTACAACACCAGAATTTACAGAGGATGCTGCAACAAGAGCATCTAAAACTTTAGGATTTGACAGTACAGGAAATGTACTAACAACAGTTGCAGACTTTTTACCTGCTGGTGGAGACAGTGCAATGTTTCAATATTCAACAACAACAACAGATGCAGATCCTGGAGCAGGAAAATTTAGATTAAACAATGCAACAATATCTAGTGCAACTGAAATGTACATAGATGATTTAGAATTTAATGGTACAGATGTTTCGGCATGGGTACAAAGCTGGGATGATGTAACTGGTAATGATACCAATAGAGGTAGAATAAGAATATCAAAAGCAAATACTTTAGATACTTGGATGGTATTTAAAGTTACAGGTGCAATCACAGATGCAACTGGTTATTCTAAAATAACTTTATCTTATATTGATACTGCTGGTACTTTTGCTGATGATGATAAAGTATTTATATCTTTTGTAGCATCTGGTGAAGATGGTGCAATACCAGGATATTTTTATAAGTTTGATACAGGTACATCTGATACAGATCCTGGTGCTGGAGAGATAGCATTTAACAATGGTACATATGCATCTGCTACAGAAATTTATATAGATGATGTAGATGGTCATGGTGCTAGTACAGCAACAGATGTTCAATCATGGGGGTCATCAACTTCTACAATCAAAGGATTTTTACACATAGTAGATATTAATGACAGCTCAACTTATGCAAGATTTAAAATTACTGCTGCGGTTACAGATGCTAGTGGTTATAATAAAATTACAGTTGCTCACTTAGCGAGTAACAATACATTTAGTGCTGCTGATGAATTATCAGTACACTACACAAGAACAGGTTTAAAAGGTGATACTGGTTCAACTGGTTCTACTGGAAGTACAGGATCAACTGGTGCTACTGGAGCAAGTGGAACTAACTCACAACTTGCAATGACTTGGAGTTCATCAACTTCTGATGCTGATCCGGGTGCAGGTAAAATTGCTTTTAATCATGCAACTTTATCAAGTGTTTCAATTTTATATGTAGATGATGCAGATGATGCTAGTGCTGATATTACTTCCTATGTTCAATCTTGGGATGATGTATCTAATGCAGAAGCAAGAGGAATTGTAACTGTAACTAAAGAAGGCACACCATCTACTTATGCAACATTTAAAGTATCTGGTGCAGTAACTGATGCAAGTGGTTATACTAAAGTTCCAGTAACTCATGTAGTTTCAAGTGGATCATTCTCAAACACAGATGGTGTTGGAGTACATTTTAGTTATTCTGGTGCTGATGGTGCAGGAACAAGTTTATCTGGATCAACGAATAATACTATTGCAACAGTTACAGGAGCTAATGCTCTTATTGGAGAAGCAAACTTAACTTTTGATGGTACAGATTTATTAATTGCGAGTACAGGTAAATTATATCTTAATGATGCTGGTGGAGAACATATCAGCGGTAATGGTTCTATATTAAGTATTGCTGGTGGAAATGAAATTGATTTAACAGCAACAGCGATTGATATAAATGGAACTTGTGATGTTAGTGGCTTATCTACTTTCTCTGCTGCTAATGTAACACAACAAGCATTAACATCTTCTTCAAATGCTGTAGCTTGGGATGCTACTGCAAAACCAAACGCAGTTCATATTACAACAGAAAACACAACCTTTGCCGCACCAACTAATAATGTTGAAGGTGCATTTATTGCTTTAGAAATTAATTACAATGGTTCACACACTATTGCTTTTAATACTGTATTTGAATTTGCAGCATCAACTGCACCAACATTTACTTCAACAGATGGTAAGACAGACATATTAGTATTCAGATACAATGGTGCTGTATGGCAAGAAGTAGGTAGAACATTAAATTTAAGTGAGAGTTAAAATATGTATGCAATAGTAACAAACAATGAGATAACAAAATTAATTAATAATCCTAAAGCTATGGTTATAGGAGATGTAAGATACCCAGCTAAAATATTTCAGTTATGGTCAAAGTCAGAATTAAATGCAATAGGTATTTATGAAGTCATAACTGATTCATCAAATAAAAAAGATGAGAAGTGGTACATCAACACAAATGAATCTTATGCTTTTGCAGACAATCAAGTTACAAGATCGTGGGGAACAGCTACACCCAAAGCACACGCCGATAGTTTATATACAAGCCAAGATAATACAGATGATTTAATACCAGATGATAAATCTGTTGGAGATGTTAAAACTAGAGGATTAAAATATAATTTAATTAAAGATTTAAAATTACAAGTATCTAATGAACTTGCTAAAACTGATTGGTACATAACTAGAAACACAGAAAAAGAAACTGCTATACCTAGTGCTATATCTACTCACAGAGATGCAGTTAGAACTAAACAAGCAGAAATGGAAACTGCTATAACAAATGCAAGTAACACTCCAGCTTTAGAAACTTTATACACATACACAGAACAAGAAGATGGTTCTGTTACAAGACCATTAGGCGAACTTCCAACATTGGAGATTTAATGCCATTAATTTTAGGCACAAATTCTATTAAAGAAACAGGCTTTAATGTAGCAAACTCATTAAGATTTAATAGAGGAAGTAGTGATAGTTTAGAAAGAACACCATCAAGTGCTAGTAATAGAAAAACATTTACTTTTAGTGGTTGGTTTAAATTGGCTAATCTTGCAAGTTCTCAATCTGACTATTACCAAATCTTTGGTGGAACAGTTGGTGGTGGAAATGAAGGAGTATTTATTTCTGACGCAGATGATATTTACATTTTTTTAGGTGGAGAATTTCACACTGATAGAAAATTCAGAGATCCAAATGCTTGGTATCATGTAGTTTTTGCTGTGGATACAACACAATCAACAGACACTAATAGAGTTAAATTATATATTAATGGAGTACAAGAAACTTCATTCTCATCAACTGGTTATCCAAATCAAAACCATGATACTGCTGTTAATAACACTACAAAACAAAATATAGGAGAAAGACAAAATGATGATTATTTTGATGGCTATATGGCAGAAGTGGTTTTAATTGACGGACAACAACTAACACCAACATCATTTGGAGAATTTGACGAAGATAGTGGAATATGGAAACCAATAGATGTATCTGGTTTAACCTTTGGCACAAATGGATTTTATTTAGACTTTAAAGATAGTTCAGCTTTAGGAAATGATGTGGCTGGTTCTAATAACTTTACAGTTAATAACCTTACATCAATAGATCAATCAACAGATACTTGTACCAACAATGGAAGTGTTTGGAACAGCATAGCTGGAACTCAAATACCAACTCTTTCAGAGGGAAATTTAAAAGCAGTTAGATCAAGTGGTAGCTGGACAACTGCCTATACAACTATCGCTGCTGCAAGAGGTAAATGGTATTGTGAAATAAAGTGGGTGTCTGGCAGCGAAGTTACTGTTGGATTTCTTAATAATAAAGCATATCAAACTGATTATGACTTAAACGATTTGGTCGCTGATCCAGGAGGTGATGGATATGCAGTAGCAGTTTATAAAAATGGAGCTTTGTATGAAAATGGAAGTAATACTGGAACTGGTTATGGAACATACGCATCTGGTAATACTATAATGTTAGCAATGGATTTAGATAATTACAAACTTTATACTGGACAAGGTGGTACTTGGGGTAACTCTGCTAATCCAGCAAGTGGTACTGGTGGTATTTCAATTCCCTCAGCACAACAAGGAGATTTTTTTCATTTTGCAGTTTCTTGTCATAGTTCAGGTACATCTACAATTTCAGCAAACTTTGGCTCTCCAGCTTATAGTGAGAGTGGTGGCGAAACAGATGGAGATGGCTACGGAAATTTTGCAAATAGTGTACCTAGTGGCTACTTTTGCTTGAACTCGAAGAACTTAGCGGAGTATGGATAATGTCATATACAAATGGTCTAGATAACCCAGAACTTTATTTCCAGACAAAATTATATACTGGAAATGGTGGCACACAATCTATTACATTAGATGGTTCTGAAAATATGCAACCAGATTGGGTTTGGGTTAAACAAAGAGGCGGAACAACAAATCATAAAACTTCAAATTCTGTTACAGGTGCAACTAAAGCATTACAACCGAATGATACTGATGCAGAAGCAACAGATTCAAATGGTATAACATCTTTTGATAGTAATGGTTTTTCTCTTGGTAATGGTGGAGATTATAATGGAAGTTCAAATACACAAGTTGCTTGGTGTTGGAAAGAACAAGCTGGAATATTTGATATAGTTTCATTTACTGGCTCTGGTAGTCAAAGAACAGTATCTCACAATCTAGGGGTAAAACCCTCTATGATTATAGTAAAAAATAGATCAGCAACAGAAAATTGGATTGTATATGATAAAATTAATGGTGCTGGAAACTTTATGGCTTTAAATTTAACTTCTGCAACAGCAGCATCTTCTAGTATGTTTGGTGTTGAACCTACATCAAGTGTTTTTACTGTTGGAACTTCTAATGCTACAAATAAAAGTTCTAGCAATATGATTGCCTACTGCTTTGCAGAGAAACAAGGTGTAAGTAGTGTTGGAAGCTACACAGGAAATGGATCGAGTTCAGGTGCGTACATACACCTCGGATTTTCTGCGTCTTGGTTTATGTTGAAGAAAACAAATGCAACAGATGATTGGCATATATTTGATAATAAAAGAAATACATTTAATGTGGTAGACGAAAATTTAAGAGCAAATTTATCTAATGCTGAATTTGATACAGGAGTTGATTTAGATTTTACAAGTGCTGGAGTAAAATTAAGAAATACTGATGATAATGGTAATGGTTCAGGAGATACATATATTTATTTGGCTTTCAGCGAGACTCCGTTTACAACGTCATCTGGTACACCCACAACTGCAAGATAATATGAAATATATTTTAATATTATATATGTGCAGTTTAACTACAGGTCAGTGTCCAAACAATACAGTATCAGGTTACCAATTTAATTCACATTATGATTGCGTTAATGCTGGTTATGCTATTGCTCAAAAAACTTTTAGAGATTTAAAAAAATTAGAAGATTGGGATAAACCTGATTTTGAAAAAGAAAAGATAGTAGTTAGGTTTGAGTGTAAGGAGATTAAGGTAAATGCCTAAAAATATTGCACTTGAAAAAATAGAATCACACGAAAAACTTTGTCGTATCATGCAAAAACAAACTCACCAAAAAATTAACAATATAGAATCAGAAATTAAAGATATTAAAAGACATATGTATTATGCTATGTCAGCTCTTATTGGTGGGATGTTTACAATTATAATTATTTTGTTTGAAAAACTTTAATATTTAATAGGATATTTACATGGCTAGAAGAAAGAAAGCGGTTACAGGACTTATTAATGAACTTGCAGCACAGCTTGACCTTGCCAAAGACCCAAATATCCTTGTATTTACACCCCTTGGAGGACTAGGACCTATAGATATTGTTACTTTAAATATGTCTACTTGTGAGTATACTGCTTATGATGTTAAAACTAAAAACTATAGAAAAAAAGATTACATCCCTAGTGATGGCTATAAGAGAAATGCTAAAGGATCTCTTATCAACCGCCAAGCAACTATGGAACAAAAGAAACTAAAGGTAAAAATTATCTATGCAACTATCTAAACATTTTAAACTAGAAGAATTTACTAAATCAATGACAGCAACTCGTAAGGGTATTGATAATACACCTGGAGCTGGTGATATTAAAAACCTTGAGAATGTTTGTTATGAAATATTAGAACCAGTAAGAGCCAAGTTTGAGAAACCTATAACTGTTACATCAGGATATAGATCAGAAGCATTATGTGAAGCTATTGGTTCAAAGAAAACTTCACAACACGCAAAGGGTCAGGCAGTAGACTTTGAGATTGCAGGTGTACCTAACATTCAAGTAGCTTATTGGTTAGAAAACAATGTAGACTTTGATCAATTAATATTAGAGTTTTATAATCCAGATGATCCTGCTGGTGGTTGGGTTCATGTATCTTACAACGAATCAGGATCAAATAGAAAGCAAGTCTTAACTTATGATGGTAAGAAGTTCGACAATGGCTTACCAGACATGGAGTGGAAAGATGGAAAGGTAGTAGGATAATGTGGTTAGGTGCGATTAAACTTGCAGTTCAAGCAGGATCTCATATATACAAAAAAAAGCAGCAAACAAAAATGCTGATGGCAGATGCACAAATGCGTCATGCAGAAAAGATGAGTAGTGGTGAACTGGAATATAAAGCGAAGATTATTGAGAGCAATGATAATGGTTGGAAAGATGAGTTTGTACTCATTCTTATATCCCTTCCTATGCTGCTATTGGCTTATTCTGTTTTCTCTGACGATCCTGACATTCGTGCAAAGCTAGACTTATTCTTTGAGTATTTTAAAAACCTACCTTATTGGTATCAAGCTATATTTATAGGTGTAATCTCTGCAATCTATGGTCTTAAAGGTGCAGATATAATGAGAAAGAAATGACACTACTAGCATTTGATATAGGTCTTGTAAAAAATTATAATGAAAAAAAATATCTATTACACTTTCAATGGAATGATGGTAAAGAAAAAGTTTATAGATATGCTCTAGTTGAAGAGATAGACTTAAATAAAATAGATCATAAATTAAAAATAAAAGAAGATGAAGTAGGATTAACTCAACAAGAAATATGGGAAAAGAAATACAAATGAAAAATATATCCACATCATACTCACAACAATACAGTAAGAAGGTAACTCTGTTATCTCAACAAACTGGTAAAAAAAAGAAAAAGAAACCTAAATATAAAAAGAAAAAGTAATGGCTCGACAAAAGTTTACACATTTTGTACCTAGAGATAAGCCAAAGAAAAGACCTGGTGTACATAAGAAATCACAAAATAAAAATGAGAAGAGACAAAAGAAACAAACAAGATATAAAGGTGGTGGTAGATAACAATGGATGATGCAGATGGATTACAGATTTACAGCTATACTAATAATATTGTTATGCCTTATGGCTATGTTTTTAGAACCAGGGTATCCAGTTAAATGAAAGTATCAGAGAATACAAATGTGAGTATGCCAATAAAAAATATGATTGGTATAGTTGTTGTTGTAGCTATGGGTATCTTTGCTTACACAGAAGTTACTGCCAGACTTACTTCACTTGAAACATCAAGAGAATTATTTCAAGCAGATCTACTTAAAAAATCAGAACAAAAACCTACAGACCAAGAACAGTTTATGTTATTAGAATCTGTATTTGCAGATGTTGAAAAGCTACAGATAACACAAGAACAAAATATGACAAACAAAGTTAATATAGAATTTTTAAAAGATCAATTAGAAAAAGCATTAAAAGATATTGAAGAGTTAAAAGATAAAGTTAGAGCAAATGGTAATGGACATGGTTGAAACAGTAGTAGCATTATTGATGATTATTAATGGAGAAATTAAAGAACACAGAATACAAGAATCTATGAGTAATTGTTTGAAAGGTAAAAGAATTGCAGATCGTGGTGATAAAGGTAGTAATATACAACATCAATGTATTCGTAGTAAAGCAGAATTAGAGAAAAATATAGATGGATCTTTTTCAATTAAAAAATTAATATTAAAATAATGGCTATTAGAAAAACAACAAAAGGTAAGAACGCAAACTACAGACCTACAAAATCTGGAGCTGGTATGACAGCTAAAGGTGTTGCAAGATATAGAAGAGCCAATCCAGGATCAAAATTAAAAACTGCAGTAACAGGTAAAGTTAAGAAAGGTTCTAAAGATGCTAAGCGTAGAAAAAGTTATTGTGCTAGATCAGCAGGTCAGTTAAGAAACTCATCAGCTAAAACTAGGAATGATCCAAATTCTAGAATAAGACAAGCAAGAAGAAGATGGAAATGTTAGATAAAATTATATATAAATTTATTGGTTGGATAGATGGTTTGAATCAAAAGATCAATGATGTTTTTGATATGGACTTTACTAACTTTAGTAAAAGAAATAAAAAAAAGTGTAAGTGTGGCAAGAAATAAAACTTGGAAGAAACCTGGAGAACAATCATTAATCTGTGGCTACTGTGAGTGGTGCAAAAAGATGCTTATGAGTGATGCAGGTGGATGGATAGTTACAGCTAATAAACAAAGGTTTTGTCATGATGGTAAAGATGGTAGTTGCTTTGACAAATACTGTGTGTTAAAAATGAATCAACAAAAGGAGAACAATTATGTATGGTAAATCAAAAGGTAAAAGTAAGCTAACAGCTAAACAAAAAACTTTACCAAAATTCTTGCAAAAGAAAATTAAAAAATCTAAAAAGAAAAAGTAATGGCTAAAGTTTGTGCTAAAGGTAAAGCTGCTGCTAAACGAAAGTTTAAAGTATACCCATCTGCGTATGCTAATATGTATGCAAGTGGTGTATGTAGTGGTAGAATAAAACCTAAAGGTACAAGAAAAAAAAGGAAGTAATGTCAAAAGGTTTACGATCTTGGGTACAAGCTAACTGGGTAGACATTGCTAATCCTAAAAAAAGTGGTGGCTTTCCTAAGTGTGGTCGTAGTGGTGGTGAAAAAAGAAAGAACTATCCTAAGTGTGTACCTGCTGCAAAAGCTAGATCAATGTCTGCAAGTCAAAGAGCTTCTGCTGTATCAAGAAAAAAGAAAGCTGAGAGTAAAGGAAGATCAGGTAAGAAACCTAACTATGCTAGGACTTAGTTAGTTCTTCAAACTCCTGCCATATTGTTTGCTCATCATTCCAAAATCTTCTTCTATGCTGTTTCATTTGTATAGAATTTAAAACTGTAGTATGATCTTGTTCAAAAATTCTACCTATATCTGACAGACTCATCTTATATTTTTCATTTAATATATTATGAATAATGTTTCTAGCTCTTACAATATCTGTGGTTCTAGTCTTGGTAAATAATTCTTTCTTACTTACCTCATACTTAATACAAACTTTATTAATTACAGAGTCTATCTCTGCTTGTCTAGGTTTTCTAAACTGATAACCAATAATCTTTCTTTCCATTTGTCTTGGTACAATGTGTGTTTCTTTTATCTCGCTTACATGGTCAGACATTTTTTGTTGTGCTAACTCAAAACCTTTTCTAAATCCTTCTTCATATAACTGAAGCTGTTGTTCTGATAATAAAAAGAAAGCTATCTTATGCTTATAAATAAAGTCGTTGTTGTTTATTTTTTTAATATGTTTTTGAAACTCTTGTTTAATTAAAGTCATAGATCCCCTACAGATTTGTTTGTTTTTTTTCAGCAGTAATTCTAATGACTATCTAGTTGTCATTAAAAGTTCTTTTGCCTTCTCAATTTTCCAAAACAATCTGTAAGAATCTTTTTGATACTTACTTACTTGTCTCTTTGCTTCCAGGAACTTCTCGTGTTTCTTCGCTTGAAGATCCCTGTACTTTTGAAGGCGAGTCTTTAACTCTTCCATCTTTCTCCTTTGTTACTTTAGTAAAGTCTAATTTAATATTCTCAACTTTACATTCTACAACTTCCCCTTGTGCGTTGGGGTCGGCAGCTTTCTCTACTTCATCAAATCTTTCAACTAACTGAAAATTAGCTTCGCCAGATTTAATTCTTAAATACTTAATCATTTTTATCTCTTTTGTCTATATCTTTTTTGTGTAGGTCAAAGGTCATATCATTATAGATAGATAGGTCATGATAGTTATCTGCTTTATAACCCTTGGTAGTCCTAAACAATTTGAGTGTCATCATGATTTGTCCTACTTGATATGGTCTTAATTTTTTTTTTAAATTCGGTGCTAATATTAAAGTAAATAGCTCTGCAAGTATAGTGAAATTGTATTGGTAATCGCCATAATCTTTCTGACGATCTGCTACAATCTTCTTCTTAATCTCTTTTTCTATGTCTGTAATTTTCATATTGTTTTAAAGGTATGGCAGAAGAAAACAAATAAGAGGGAGCATTACCAGAAAGGGAAAGAGGTAATATGATTCGCTGCTCTAAAAAAACTTCCACCACACCATTTAACTACAGTTAATAGTTGTAGTTGGTTTTGTTATAACCTGATCCTTGACCTTTTGCAAACCTGTTATTAGGTGCAAAAGATTGCTGGGGTCCTCTCGGCTTTCCAGCAGATGAACCAGTATTTGATGGTGTCAAGACAACATTGATAATTCCTGTGGGATTACCTTGTTCATCAAGATCATCAAATCCTGCTTGGTTGTACCATGTCTCTCCAATCTTTACACCTATTCTCCAGGTTTTACCCTCTGGTGATTTTGGATTTATTGGTGCAACAAAAGATGGTCGATTATCTCCTGCTTGTTTGTCGGCATTGTGCGTAAGTTTTATATATATCTTATCACTC
>Ga0208791_1000378_pt1 | contig 20620 bp, 17 predicted proteins | sample 11_taG_FD_184084 | JGI IMG/M metagenome (GOLD analysis project Ga0208791, IMG submission 184084) | Marine viral communities from the Subarctic Pacific Ocean - 11_ETSP_OMZ_AT15265 metaG (SPAdes) (version 2) | ecosystem: Environmental > Aquatic > Marine > Oceanic | place: Pacific Ocean | collected...
CTCTAGTCAATGATAAAGCTTTGTGGGAATCTTTCTTAGACGAGATACAAAGCAGGCTAAATGAAGTCCACAGACAGATGGAGCAAGCAGGCTCTGTAGAGGATCTCTTCAGACTTCAGGGTCAGGCAGCTTGTTTAAATAAGTTTAAGTTCTTAAGGGATAAAGTTAATGGCTGAAGTAGGCAGATCTACGGGAAAAAAGACTCAGGCTGGTCGTGAGGTATACGAAACGTCTGAGGGTAAAATGGTATCTGAACAATCTACTACTTTTAAGTATAAAGGTAAGTGGATTAATATACCTACTATTCACAATGGATATGTCTATGACGATGACACACTTCGTATGATGCTTGATGCGGAAGTTATAGAACCCACAAGTACCCATAAAAGTGAGACTGAAGCCGTTAAAGTTGCTAAAGAAAGAAGTGAGTCTCTAAGGTTTAGTGAAGGTGGATTAGCCGATCAAATGCAACAAACATTAGCAACACCTCCCCTAGCGGAAACTCAAGAGGCTAAGGATGCTAGAGTTAAGGCAGCGACTTCTCGTAGACCAGGTTTTAGAGGTGACGGTCCTTTTGACTTCAGTGGCTTTTCTTCTTACCTTCAAGATAATGTCTCCGAAGAAGAACTAATTGCTGGCCTCGATAATGCTGGTCAGTGGATGGTTCCGTTTTATGACGCTGGCACAAACATGGCTAACGTTATCTCTGAGTATACTAAACCAGAGGACGAAAGGGACTATGCTTACATTAAAGAAGAACTAGGTAAGGCTGGTACATCAGCAGCAACTGAGGGTGCTATGTGGCTCATGGGCGGTCTTGCCACTAAGTACGGTATTAAAGGTGTTAAGGCTTTATCTAACAAGGCCAAGCAGTACGAGATTGATCCTAATTCCATGTCAGCCTTTGGTGTTGGTTCTATCAGAAAGAAAGACACCTTTGAGGAGGTAATGACCCCAGTTAAAGTTACTAAAAGAGGTACTAAGAAAACTGGTGAAACTATCTTACGTCCTTCTTCTGACTTAGCTAAAGACCTTGATCCACGTTTAAATAGGGCAATGTCTGCTGAGACAGCGGGTAGTGTAATGCCAGGTCCAGGTAAATTCTTTGATCCATCTAAGAGGGGATACAAAGGAGATAAGTTTGTTGGTATGCTAAAAGATGCTGACATTGAGCTAGACCTTGAGTTTGGTAATTACATCATGATGGGTAAAGGTAAACCTCAAGATGTGTCTAACGAAACTTTTGAAAACCTATTTGTATCTGCACGCCCTTCCCAAAAGAAAACAACATTTGGTCAGAACAATAAGTCTGTAGCTCGTGCTAACATTTATGATGGTCCTTCTCTCTCTATAGGGGACATGAAAGCAAACTATTTAAGAAACACAAATAAACCAGGTGTAGAAGTTCGTACAAATCTGCTTCAACCTGAAAGATTTAGTATGGTAACAGATGAAGGTAAGAGAGCTTTAGATCATCCTATTGTTGCTGTTCAAAGTATGGGTGGTAAGAAAGACCACTTTTATACTTTAGATACACAGTTTGTTGGTCCTGTTCGCATGGATAGGCTTACCAAGAAAGCAAAACGTACAAATAAAGATACTGGAAAAGTTACAGAAGAAGTTCCACAGCCTAACCTACGTCCCGCTACTGTCGGTGATATAAACTTAGGTGAACAGATTGGGACTATCAAAGTTGGTAAAAAAGAACACCCACTCTATGACTACATTGAGGTAGACGCTTCTAAGTCAGCACCAGAGGACATGGGTTCTATTCCAAAGTTTAATCAAGGCGGAGCAGTAATGGGTGAGCAAATGGAAATGGCTTTCGGTGGGTCTGTTGAGGAGATTGATCCAGTATCAGGTAATGAAGTACCGCCAGGTTCTACCCCAAAAGAAGTAAGAGATGACATCCCAGCTATGCTTTCTGAAGGTGAGTACGTTGTTCCAGCGGATGTCACTAGGTTCTACGGAGTAAAGTTCTTCGAGGATCTTAGAGCTAACGCTAAGGTAGAACTGGCAGACATGGAAACCAACGGACGTATCGGTGGTGAACCAGTTCCAGAGGATGAAGATGACTTAACAGAAGACGAAATGGCTCTTCTACAGGAGGTAATGGCGCAAGGTGAACCTGTCGCTATGCATCAAGGCGGTGCCATCAACCAACAGGTTCCTTACCTTTCCCCTCAACAACCTATGACAAATCCTCAGTTAGCTGTTGACCCCTCCAAACAAACAGGTTACAATCAGCCTATCAATATGGCTGTAGGCGGCACAGTAGCTAAAGATCCCTTTGGCAACCCCATTCAACCAGTGCAACAGTCTCCTAACCAACCAGCCTATTCTGTCCTCCCGACTAATCCAGCAAACCCCCAAGGTATCTACGGTGTTACCACTGCGGCAGGAACCCCCTATACCGCAGCCACACCCGCCACTAATCGTGCTGTAGTTTCCACTACAGGTACACCGACCCCTACTTCAACAACAACGGACACCTCAACAAGTACTGAGGGTATGATAACAAAGTTTTATATCAACAAAGACTGCTCACGTATTTCAGTACTCATGTTGAACGGTAAGCCTATTAGTTCGGTACCTGCTAACTTTAACGAGTACTTAGAAGATACCCCCGAGAATAGTGCTCGATTTGGTTGTAGCATCTCCGGTGTAGGAGATACCACGGGCACTACTGACACTGATACTGACATTGATACTGACGCTGATACCGTGACGACAGGTACATCTGTAGGCGTAGACGATGACAACACTGTCGAAAACTACAACGTAAATGTCAAGACAACAGTAGACCCTGACACACCTGATGGTGTTAGAAAGATGTATGAGGACAGTGGGGTAAACGCTAATGATCCTCTCTCAGGAGCTAGGGCTGTTCTCAACGATGCCTTTAAAGTTTCAAAAGGGGCAGGCGCACTCCTTTCCGCTATCAACCCCGTCCTCGGTGTAGCAGGTGCTGGGGTAAACTTAGTAAGTCAACTATCTGCTTTGTCCAAAGCAAACGCAAACCTAAAGATGGCAGAGTTTCTAGGTAAGACTGAAGATGCTACTTCCATACAAAAGGAAATTGATGACTTCCTCAAGGAGGCCCCCGGTGTAGTTTCTTCTCTTGATAGTGTTTTTGCTAAAGGTGAAGAACGGTTCAACAACGCTCTTGAGTCATCTGTAAGTCAGTACGCTTTAGAGGGAAATGTTCTTAACGTTGAGGGTTTAAATGAGGTAGGTAAGGAAAATCTACAAGACTACTTAGGTTACGATTACGTAGAGGTACCTCTTACAAGCGGCGGAGCCGTGGCTACAGATCCAAATCAACCGAGTTCGACTGCATCCTCTTATACTGCCCCTAGTTCAGATGATGGCTTTAACCAAGGTTTCTTTACCCCAGGTGAGACTACGGTAAGACCCAAGATGAGACCAGATTCTGTATCCGATCCGCTTAGTTCAACACAGGAAACTGCATCAGAGCCTGCTCAAACTACCCGGACAAGACCCGTCAAGGACACGGTTACCACCACTACGGGTAAAGCTGTCATTGTTAATACGAACCCATCGACTATTAAGGACAGTAGCGGTAACGATACAAAAACAGAAGGCGCTGTATCAGCAGGTGGCCAGTACGCAGGTGACGGTTTCGAGTGGAAGAGATCAGAAAACGGTAATTACTTGACTAGAACCTACACTGGTGTGAACAAAAATGCTACAGGAAGCAACGATACTTCGACTTCTACTAGTTCTTCCACTGCCTCATCGAGTGGTGGATACGGTTGTTATGTTGCTACAGCACTTCAGCAAAAAGGTTACTGGTCCCAAACACAAAGACTAAAACTTATTAAGTGGTGTATGAACTCAAAACCTGAAGGTAAACTAGACACCCTTCTTTGGAGAAACGGTTATGTTACCTTTGGTAAAAGAGTAATTGCACCAAGAGTTGATAGTAGCTTAATTCAGTGGTTATCTAATGGTTTCTACGACTCAACCGTTCTCAATAAGAAGAGTATACAAGCTACCTTAGGTAAGTTGTTCTTTTATGTACCCTCCTACACCATTGGTATCTGGAAGGCCTTCAGAGGGAACCTTGTAGACATTGAAAGGACTTAAGATGCTAGAACAAGCACAAGATACAATCAGTAATCTAGAACAGTACAAAGTAGAAGTTTCCAACCGCCTCAATAATTTAGACGCAGAGGAAGTGAAGGTTTTAGCAAACATGTACGGCTCCCCTGAGTTAATCATGATTGGTAAGATTATAGGGCCAGAGGTTTCTCAAGCACTTGCAGAAGGTGTGAACGAAATTTCTCGCAGCCTACAACAGAAGGGACAAGAAGCAGTTGCAACTCAAGAACGGCAACCAATTCGTGCAGGACTAGGCGCACGTTAAAACAACTAGTTACTTAAAACAACAATAAGGCTACCCAGCAATACTGCTGGCCCCAACATAAGGATAGAACTATGTCTGAACTACTTACAATGCAAGCCCCCAAGTCAGCAGGATTTGTTGATAGAGGCTCTAACTATGACCGTAAGCGCAAGCGTATCGAACAAGAAGAGCAAGAGATAGCTCGACTAGAGGCGGAGGCTAAAGGTGAAACCTTCGAAGAGAAACCCAATAGCGAGGGACTTGAGACAACCGAAGTACAAGCCGAGGATAATACCCAACAAGAAGAAGCCGACACTGAAGTTCAAGCACAAGAAGATGACTCCAACCTAAGTGCAGAGGAGAAGTCTTTCAAGAAACGCTACGGTGATCTCCGCCGCCACATGCAACAAAAAGAAAAAGAGTGGGAAGATAAGTTTAGCTCCTTCGAGTCTAGGATGCGTAAAGAGTCTATTGTCCCACCTAAGTCAGACGAAGATATAGAGAAGTGGTCAAAGGAGTACCCTGACGTAGCTGGTATTGTTGAGACCATTGCCGCTAAGAAAGCGCAGGAGATGTTCAAGAAGGCTGAAGACAGGTTGTCACAGCTAGATGAGATCCAGTACGAAGCAGACCGTAAGACAGCTGAAGCTAAGATAGCAGAGTCACACCCAGACTTCAGTAAGCTAAGAGACTCAGATGAGTTTCATCAGTGGGCAGAGAAACAACCCAAGTGGGTACGTGATGCTTTGTATGAGAACATGGATGACCCAGACTCAGTAGTGCGAGTTATTGATTTATTTAAGATTGATAAGGGACACACCACGCAGGCTAAGAAAGCTAACACTAAAGCTGCAGCCAAACCTATCGGCAGGGGATCAAGAACTCAAGTAGACCCTACTGAAGGTGGTACAGTAATCAGAGAGTCAGACGTTAATACTATGTCATCTGTAGAGTTTGAAGCCCGTGAAGAAGAAATTAGTAAGGCTATGCGAACAGGGAAATTTGTGTATGATCTTACTGGTAGTGCACGTTAGGTGTTGACAAACACTTTCGAGTACGTATAACTAAGTACGTATAGTTTAAGAGCCTCTTTATAGACTACCTCTTACCCTGTACAAAACTTCCCAAACCTTAAACTTAAACATAACGCCAAGAACACCTGTGTAAGTATAGGCCCGTTAGACTGATGGTTGGCCAACTGTCTACCTAGCGCACCCTAGAAAATGTACAGCCTCTTAGTATAGATGACTTAGGTTTTATTAACTGGAATCTCCACACATAACTCGACACACATACATTAAGCACCTTGTGTGGGCTAATAGATTCTTACTTATCAAGCCAAACATTCTAGGAGAATTAAAATGGCATTCGCATCAGCGTCAGGTTATACCAACCTGCCCAACGGAAACTTCAGTTCCGTAATCTACTCTAAGAAGGTACAACTTGCCTTCCGTAAGTCAACAGTCGTTGGCGACATCACTAACTCTGATTATTTTGGTGAGATTGCCAACCAAGGTGACACTGTCAAGATCATCAAAGAGCCAGAGGTGAGTGTATCTGCTTATGCACGTGGTACAACCATTGCTGCACAAGATCTTACAGATGCTGACTTCTCGTTAGTCGTTGATAAAGCTAACTATTTTGCTTTTAAGATGGACGATATCGAGGAGGCCCATTCACATGTGAATTTCATGGATCTTGCAACCAACCGTGCGGCTTTCCGCTTGGCTGATCAGCATGACCAAGAAGTCTTGGGTTACTTGGCTGGCTTTAAACAGTCTGCTCTTCATGCAAATGCAGACACAGTAAACGATGTTGTTAACGGTACTAAAGCCGATACAACTGCAGGTTCCGATGAACTCTTGGCTGGTAACAAACTGTCCCGCCCTGACTTCGGTAACATCACAACTGCTGGTACAGCTGGGGACTCTATCCCAGTCGCTGCTCGTTTGCCAGGCGCAACAGCCCTTCCAACAGCATATGTCTCCCCGACTATGTTGATTGCACGCATGGGTCGTTTGCTTGATCAGAAGAGTGTTGACAAGGCTGGTCGTTGGGTTTGTATTGACCCGGTCATGATGGAGATCCTGATGGACGAAGATTCACGTCTTCTGAATGCAGACTTCGGTGACTCTAACGGTCTTCGTAACGGTCTCGTACTGAACAACTGGAACGGCTTCCGTGTCTATGTGTCCAACAACCTGCCAACTATCGGCACTGGTCCATCGACAACAGGTACAGCCGCCCAAAGCACTAACTTCGGTGCTATCGTAGCTGGTCATGATTCTGCTGTAGCAACTGCAGAGCAGATCAACAAAACAGAAACATACCGTGACCCAGACAGCTTTGCTGATATTGTTCGTGGTATGCATCTATACGGTCGCAAGATCCTTCGCCCAGAAGCTCTTGTAACAGCTAAGTACAACTTGGCCTAAGAACAAACTAGGGGCTGGCTACTCGCTGGCCCCTAACTACCTTTAATCCACTTAGGATAACTCTATGGCTACCTATGTATCGCTAGTAAATGAACTACTAAGACGTATGAATGAAGTTACCCTTGACACAGCGGGTGATGGCTTTGATACAACACGTAACGTTCAAGCTCTAGCCAAGGATGCAATTAATAGTAGCATTAGACTTATTCTACAAGATGGTCAAGAGTGGCCCTTCCTTAAGAATACCTATACACAAACATTGGCAGTAGGTACCCGTCAGTACAGCTTCCCAGCCGATTACTCTAGTGTTGACTGGGATACTTTCTATATTAAGCAACTTGCCTCTGAGAGTAATGGACCGCACTTACTTAAGTCTATTTCGTATGATGACTATGTCCGTAACTACCGCACCTCGGACGATACAGGTGACTTAGTTAACGGTGAGGCTGCTCCCACAGTAGTGTATCAAACCTACGGAGACAAGTTCGGTGTAACACCTGTACCTAACGCTGCATACGAAATAGAATACGTGTACTGGTCTTACCCTCAGGACCTTACAGTGTACAGCGATGTAGCTATTATACCAGATCGCTTTAAACACGTAGTTATTGACGGTGCCATGATGTTTATGATGAGATTCCGTAGTAATGAGCAGAGTGCTTCAATGCACCAAAAGAACTTTGAGGACGGCATTAAGACTATGCGGCGTGTACTTCTAGATGATCCACTAGGCCTTAGATCTTTAGTTGTGTCCCAGGGACGTGCAACAGCGTTTAGCGGTTCTCTCTAATGGCTGACAATCTAGCCTCATTTAAAGTCTTCTGCCAAGGCGGTCTAAACACCAGCCGTGACGTGCTGTCACAGGGTGAGACACAGCCGGGTTCAGCTATCTCTTTGATTAACTACGAGCCTGCTGTTACAGGTGGCTACAGAAAGATCAACGGTTACTTAAATGATTATGGTACTATTTCTGGCACAGGAAATGTTTTAGGTGTTTGCGTATCTAATGGTATTAATGATGGTATCCTTGGTTGTCGTAAGCCTACTAGCGGCAATAACTATCTGCACTACTGGGATAATTCCACTGAAGCTTGGGTAGCAGTTACTACATCTGGCTCCCCTACGATGACAGGCGTAACAAAGGTTCGCTTTTCTAAGTTTAACTGGGGAACACCTGAAGTAATACTTACTGATGGCATTAATCCTGCAGCGTCATATGCTGGTACTACTTATACGCAGATTACACACGCTGATGCACCTAGTGCCCCTAAGTATTCTACATTCTTTCAGAACCACTTATTCCTAGCTGGTGACCCAAGCGAAGACACTAATTTATACTTTAGTTCACCTTACGATGTTACTGACTTTTCTACTGCAGGCGGTGCTGGTGTCATCAATGTAGGCTTTCCCATTGTAGCTATTAAGCCTTTTCGTGATACATTATATATCTTTGGTACGAACAACATCCGAAAGCTTACAGGTAACAACATTGCTAACTTTGTGCTTGAAAATGTTACAGATGACCTTGGTTGTTTAGCTACGGATAGCGTTATTGAAATTGGCGGCGACTTGTTGTTCCTCTCTCAAGACGGCCTACGCCCTGTGAGTGGTACAGATAAAATCGGTGATGTCAACCTTGAGACAGTATCCAAAGACATTCAGTCTATCTTTACTGATGTTATCTTTGACATAGACCTTGAGGGACTTAACGCTGTTGTGATTCGCCAGAAGACACAGTTTCGTTACTTCTTCTCTGGTAGTGATACTCAGGGTATTATAGGCGGCTTTAGGCAGACCGCTAACGGCTTGCAGTTTGAATACAGTCAGATGCTAGGTATTACTGCTACCTGTGCAGACAGTGGCTACATCGGTCAGAACGAGTTTGTCATACATGGTGACTCATCAGGTAAAGTACATAGACAGGAACGTGCCTTTAGCTTTGATGGTGATCCAATATTTTCTGTGTTTCAGACACCGTTCTTTCACATGCAAGACCCTGAGCAGCGCAAGATATTCTACACGGTAGCTACTTACTTGCGTTCTGAGGGTGACAACGATATTGTTATGTCTACACTGTATGACTACGAGGATGTAGACACACTGAGTCCCACTAACTTTACACTTAGTACAGCAGGTGCTGCTGCATATTACAACGAAGCTTTGTATAATAGCACAGCTATCTTTGACGGTAATCCTGCACCTGTACGTAGAACAAACATATCTGGCTCAGGTAAGTCAGCATCACTAAAATACGTTACCAATGACACAAGTGCCTCCCACAGTATTCAAGGCATAGTAATTACCTTCGGGGTAGGAGATAGATTATAACATGGCAGGTTACACTAGACAGTCAGTAGCAGATATTATCGCCAATGCGGTTATTAAAGCTGCCCCAGTAAACGCAGAGTACAATGCTATTCGTGATGCTTTCGCCTTTTCAGGTGGACATAAGCATGATGGTTCTTCTACGGAAGGTGCTTATGTTCCCCTTATTGCGGATGTAGATGCTTTAAACAAAGCAGTAGTAGACACAGCTAATAATCGTATCAGCTTCTTTAGTGAAGTAGGTGGTGCAGCTGTTGAGCAAGTACGCATTCAAGATGGTGCTATTGTACCTGTAACAACTAATGATGTGGATCTTGGTACTTCCTCACTTAAGTTTAAGAACTTATACGTAGAAGGTATAGGGGCAATAGGCTCTGTAACTATTCTTGGTGGTGCTGTAGACGATGCAGTAATTGGTGGAACTACCCCAGCTGCTGGTACGTTTACGTCTTTAATAGCTGCTACTGCAGACCTTAATGGTGGGACTATTGATGATGCAGCTATCGGTGGTACAACTCCTTCTACTGGTGCATTCACCAACATAACTGCATCAGGTACGTCTGACCTGACAGGAACAACAACCATTACATCCGCTGACATTGACTCTGGTGCAATGGATAACACTGTCATTGGCGCAGCTACACCTGCTGCTATCACAGGTACTACTATTACAGGTACGTCACTTATTGGCCCTCTCACAGGAGATGTTACTGGCGATGTCACGGGTGACTTAACTGGAGATGTCACAGGTGATCTGACAGGTAATGTAACAGGAAATGTAACGGGTAACTTAGATGGTATTGTTGGTTCTTCCAGTCCTGCTGCTGGTAGCTTTACAACTGTATCGACATCTGGACAGGCAACCCTTGCGACTGTTGATGTTAATGGCGGTAGCATTGACGGTACTATTATTGGAGCATCAACTGCTGCAGCTATAACTGGTACAACCATTACAGGTACTAGCCTTGTAGGTCCAGTTACAGGTAACGTCACAGGTGATCTAACAGGTGATGTAACAGGAGACTTGACTGGTGATGTAACTGGTAACGTCAATGCTTCGTCTGGTTCATCTACCTTTAACAATGTTGTAATTGATGGTACACTGAATATGAATGCTGGAACTACAGCTACTATTCAGAACCTTACTGCACCAGTAAATGACCTTGACGCAGCCACGAAAAAATATGTTGACGATGAAGTAGCTGCCCTTGTAGACTCTGCCCCCGGTACACTAGATACACTGAATGAGCTTGCTGCAGCACTAGGTGACGATGCAGACTTTAGTAATACTGTAACAACTAGCATAGCAACCAAGCTACCCCTAGCAGGTGGTACGATGACTGGTGCTATTGCTATGAGTACATCTAAGATTACTGGCTTAGGTGATCCGACTGCAGCCCAAGACGCAATGACCAAAGCATATGCTGACACTACTTACTTAGGTAAAGCTGGTGGCACTATGACTGGTGCTATTGACATGGGTAGTGCTAAGATTACAACTACCTACACACCTACAGATAATGCTGATCTTACAACTAAGACGTATGTGGATGCTATCTTAGGTTCAGGAAGTGATGCCGCCGCAAGTGCCGCTGCAGCCGCTACATCAGAGACTAACGCAGCTACTTCAGAAACTAATGCTGCAACCTCTGAGACAAATGCAGCTACCAGTGAAGCTAATGCCGCAGCATCATATGATGACTTTGATGACCGCTACCTTGGTGCTAAGTCTTCTGCCCCTACAGTAGATAATGATGGCGATGCACTTATTATTGGTGCTTTGTACTTTAACAACACAACTAACATCATGTACGTCTATGGTTCTGGTGGGTGGCAAGCTGCTGGTTCATCCGTTAACGGTACATCTGATCGTGTTACATATACTGCTACTGCTGGTCAGACAGTCTTTGCTGCTACATACGATACAGGTTATATAGATGTATACTTGAACGGTGTTAAACTGGCACCTGCTGACTTCACTGCAACTAATGGTACAAGTGTTACACTTGCATCAGGTGCAGCAGTAAATGACATTGTAGACCTTGTAGCCTACGGTACATTTGTACTGGCAGATCACTACACTGAAGCACAATCAGACGCACGGTATGTGAACCTGTCTGGCGATACTATGACGGGTGATCTGAACATCACGGGTACTTTGACTAGCGATGGGCTGACTGTGGGAATTGGCGATAATATTGGAGTAAACGCAGGTAATGGGTTTGCTGTTGATGCGTCAAGCAACATTGATTTTACTTCTGGCGGTGTAAAGTCTCTTCGGATTAAAGAGGGCGACATCAGCTTCTACGAGGACACAGGCACCACGCCAAAGTTCTTCTGGGATGCGAGTGCGGAGAGCTTATCAATAGGAAGCCCGTCATCAGATAACGTAACGATTTATTCTACAGATGACGTTCCTCGTCTTGAATTTGAGCAGGGAGGAACTGTGTATGCTGATATTGGGCATCGTGGCGCATCTGCTGGGGCAAGGCAAAACATCTTTGAAATAACAACCAAGCAAGCGGAGCCTATGGCGTTCCGCACCAACAACTCAGAAGCCATGCGCATCGACAGCAGCGGTAATGTTGGGATTGGCACGAGTTCGCCTAGTGCTAAATTGCACATGGTTCGCAATGCTGAAAACACACTTCGTATAGAAGACACCCTAGACAGTACTGTTATGGATTTAAGGGCAGATAGTGTTGGCGGGTTTGTAAGGACAAACGGCTCTTATCCTTTGCGTTTTTTAACCAACAACACAGAACGTATGCGCATCGACAGCAGCGGTAACTTGCTGGTGGGTAAGACATCGGGTTCTATTGGGGTTCAAGGTTTTGCTGTTCAACCCAGCGGTCAAACTAAGATAACAGAGGATGGCGCTGACGTATTAAGACTAAACCGATTAACATCAGACGGCACTATTATTGACTTCCGCAAAGACGGCACCACTGTGGGGAGTATTGGGGCGATCGGCGGCGATATATATGTTGGTACTGGTGACACAACATTACGTTTTTACGATGCTGGCAATGCAATCACGCCCCGTGGCACAAACGGTGCGGGTAACAACGGTGTAATTGATTTAGGCGGTTCAAGCGAACGCTTCAAAGACCTCTACCTCTCTGGCGGTGTATACCTTGGCGGCACTGGGTCGGCTAATAAGCTGGATGACTATGAGGAGGGGAATTGGACACCAACCTCGCCCACTGTTACATTTACTGGTACACATGGACGTTATACTAAAATAGGAAGGCAAGTCATTTGGGAATGCACATTTATAGTTCCAACCAATTCTAGTGGTGTTCAATTTACTATAGACGGTTATCCTTTTGCGCAACCGTCAGGGGCTTATGGCGGAGCATTGATCCGTTACAGTACACTTGGATCAGTTGTTTGGTTCCATCAAAATACGGGTTATAGATGCGTTGCATACAACCAAAACGGTACGGCTACCTCTTTAGCAAGCGTTTCAGGCAAAAGATTTGACCTTGTAGGATTTTATACAACATAACCCACTGCATAGCTTTGGGTCGGACAGTCCAACCATCACAGGAGATAAACGATGGCACTAGTTAAAGAGTGTAGAACTTGTAGTGAAACAAAACCTATCTCTGACTTTGCCAAGAATCCTACAGGAATACACGGTGTTAGAGGCACATGTAAAACATGCAGACCAAAAGACACTAGACTGACTGTTCGTGGAAGAAATGTAAAATGGCGGTATGGTATAGAATTAGATGACTTCGTAGCTATGTATGAAGATCAAGGTGGTAAGTGTGCTATCTGTCATATTGATGTAGACCTATATGCACCTGAAGATAGGAAAGCTAACGTAGCGCATGTAGATCACTGCCACACAACGGGTAAGATTAGAGCACTACTATGTCATCAGTGTAATGTAGGTATAGGTGCTTTTAGAGAAGATGCTGAAGTTTTAGAAAACGCAATACAGTATATTAAAGACCACTCTTAATATTAGGGTTGGATAACTCTAACGGACAACAAGGAGAAAGACATTGGCCTTAACAGAAGAAACAGTACAAGACAAAATAGAGATCGTAGGCGTTCACAAGCACGTTCAGGTGCGTACAGCCACGGTCATCAAGCGTGACGATGTAGAGATCAGCCGATCCTTCAGCCGCCATGTAGTAGCACCAGATGCAGACATCACAGGTGAAAGCACAGAGGTACAAGCCATTTGTGCTGCGGTACACACACAAGCAGTCAAAGACGCATACGCAGCCCATGTAGCGGCACAAGAAGTATAATAGGGGAAGCCAGCAATGACACGAGCAAGAGACTTAGCTGATAGTGCTGACAAGGACATTGTTGGCACACTCACATTAGATGGGCTGGATGTAGCTGGCAACGTGTCAGTCGATGGCGGCACGATCAAGCTGGACGGGAACTATCCTGTTGGTACACAAAACGTGGCGTTGGGTGATACTGCGTTGGATAGCATCACGACAGGCAAATGGAATGTTGCGTTGGGCCATGCCGCATTGACAACGGCAACAAACTCTAGTCAGCAAACAGCAATAGGTCGCCTTGCGCTGACAACAAGCAACGGTTCGGATAATACTGCTGTCGGTTTTAATGCTGCAAATGCAAATACATCTGGCACAAGTAACACGGCAATTGGCGCTCAGTCTCTAAACTCCAACACCACCGCAAGCGGCAACACTGCGGTTGGGTATCAGGCGTCATATGCAAATACAACGGGCGCACAAAATACTGCGTTAGGTTACCAAGCATTACTTGATGCAACCACAGCCAACTTTAACACCTCTTTGGGTTATCAGTCGGGCTTTAATATCACAACAGGCAGTCACAATACTGCGATTGGTCGCAACGCTTTATTTGATAATACAACAGGAGCTTCCAATGTCGCTGTTGGAAACCAAGCCTTAGAGGATAACACAGCGTCTAATAATACTGCTCTAGGGTATGAGGCACTTCGCCTCAACACCACCGCAAGTAACAACACTGCGGTTGGGTATCAAGCTGCGTACACTAATACTACAGGAACAAGGCTAGTTGGTTTGGGCCGCAGAGCTTTGTACAACAACACTACGGGTAGTGATAATATAGCAATGGGCTACAACTCTCTGTTGTCTAATAGCACAGGCGCAAATAACACTGCACTTGGTTCATATGCTCTCACTGCCAACACCACCGCAAGCAACAACACAGCAGTTGGATACCAAGCTGGTTATAGTAATACTACTGGAGAGTATAACACGGCGGTTGGGGCGCAGGCACTAGATGCGAACACCGTAGGATACCGAAACGTAGCGATAGGTTACACAGCCCTTACATCTTCCGATGCGGATGACAACACCGCTATTGGCTATGGTTCAATGAACCTTACCACATCGGGAACAGACAGCGTTGGCGTTGGTGGATATACACTAAACCAAACCACAACGGGTTATAGTAATGTTGCAGTTGGTTTCTCAGCTTTAAGAAATAACACCACCGCCAGCGAAAACACTGCGGTTGGCAAAAGTGCATTGCATTACAACACGACTGGCGCAGAGAATACGGCGGTTGGCTATAAGGCTATGGAGGACAATACCACAGGTACCTATAACGTAGCCTTGGGGCGTTTAGCATTGGCTAACAACACCACCGCCAGCGAAAACACTGCGGTTGGGTATCAGGCTTTGTATACAAATAACGCACCAAGTGTAACGGGTATTGGCTACCGTGCGGGTTATTCTAACACAGGTGATAAAAACGTCTTTGTTGGAACAGATGCAGGTTTTGACAATACCTCTGGTCGTTTGAATACGTTTGTCGGGAACGATGCAGGTCAAAACAATACTACCGCATCTAACAACACGTTTATCGGTCAATCGTCAGGTTTTTCAACCACGACAGGCGCATCCAACACAGCAGTTGGGGATCAGTCCCTTATCTTCAACACCACCGCAAGTAACAACACAGCAGTTGGGTATAAGGCTGGGTATAGTAATACTACGGGTGATTTGCAAAGTGCGTTTGGAAGTCTTGCATTATACTCCAATACGACAGGTGCGAGAAACAACGCCTTTGGTCGTGAAGCACTGTATGATAACACCACAGGTAATTATAACTCTGCTTTCGGCAATCAGACATTGTGGGAGAATAGCACAGGCTCTAACAACTCTGCCTTTGGTTATCAGGCCCTCCTCAACAACACCACCGCCAGCCAAAGCACTGCGGTTGGGTATCAGGCTGGATACAGCACCACCACTGGACACTCTACTGCGTTTCTGGGTCGAATGGCTGGATTTTCAAATACCACAGGTGTTCAAAACACATTTATTGGCGAGCAGTCAGGATATTATGTATCCACTGGCTCCAAGAACACCATCCTAGGCCGTTACTCAGGCAACCAAGGCGGCTTGGACATCCGCACCTCAAGCAACAACATCGTGCTGTCGGATGGGGATGGTAACGTAAGGGCGCACTGTGACTCAAGTGGTACTTGGACAGGCGTTGGCAGTAGTACAACCGCTGGTGATGTTGGTACTTATGCTATGGCTGGTGGACTATCGTTTACTTCTCAATTTGGTGACACAAGAGCGGGAAGCTCTATAAGGCCTAGAAGCCCAGTGGACCATGGGACTTATGGTTACTTAACAGGAACATGGCGGTGTATGGGGTATCACCAATATGAAACTAATTGGAATGCAGGCAACACAACCATTTGGGTAAGGATTTCATAATGAGCATAACAATCACAGAAGTCCGTAATGCGGCATCACTTCAGTCTGACAACCTCCGCATGGACGTAGAGATTAACCACCCCAAGTTTGGTTGGATACCATACACTCTTGATCCGTCTGACACGGACACAACTATCAACAACGATGAGGTCATGGCTCTAATTGGTACGGACTTCACAGCTTACGTTGCACCTACTCAAGAAGAGATTGATGCAGTTACAGCAGGGCAAGTTCGTGCAGAACGTGATCGTATCCTCACTGCAGTAGTCGATCCCTTAGTATCTAACCCACTCCGTTGGGCTGATCTGACTGAGGCTGAACAAACTGAATGGTCACAGTACAGGACTGATCTCTTAAATGTCCCACAACAATCGGGCTTTCCAAATACAATCACATGGCCCACTGAACCGTCATAAGGAGAATAACAAATGACTGATACACCTACTACAGAAGAAATCGCACAGCACTACACAGCGATGGGCCACTCAGTTGACTTGATTAACGCAGGACAACCAGAGGACATGGACGATGCCGATTGGGCTGACACAGTGTCACGCAATGTTGAGCATCTACAGCTAATGGTGGCTAAAGACTTCTGGACTACAGAAGACATGACTGCCGCTAATGCTGCAATCGCAGCTAACTCGTAACTCAAACTTAAAGGAGACTTAGTGATGGCTAAAAATGACAAAACACCAATCACGGTCAACGACATCGAATACCTTGTTGAAGACATGACTGACGAGCAGAAAGTTCTGCTTAACCATGTGAATGACCTTGGTCGTAAGCTGGACAATGCTCGCTTCAACATGGATCAACTTGCAGTAGGGCGTGATGCTTTTGTTGCACGTTTGGCTAACTCTCTGGAAAACCCAGAGGAAGATGCTGCATAGTAAAATAAAACTTGGGTAAGGTATAGTAACGACATGGAGAACGTAAAACTTCCTATTGCTCTTGTTGCAGCTATGGCTGTCCAGCTTGCAGGTGGAGTATGGTGGGTGTCTCAGCAGGCATCTACTATCTCTAGCCTAGAGGAGACTGTCAGTCAGCTTGGCTCACGTATGGCTATTGAGGACAACATTAACCTCAAGCGTGACGTTGAAGGCAATGGCGTAGAGATACAGTACGTATGGAGTGACATAGAAGAGTTATGGGATGAGCTTGCCTCTATGACTTTAGCTATCAATGAGATCAATAAACTCAAGCAACGTATAGCCGTTATGGAGAGTGAGCTACGATACATCAACCGTGACCATAGAGACATGGCAAAGTAAAGTGGTTGATCCTTTTACAGCTATGGCTGCAGCTACTACAGCGTACAACGGTATTAAGAAAGCTGTATCCGTAGGTCGTGAGATTAGTGCTATGACAGGTGCAGTCTCTCAGTGGTCTAAGGCAGTAAGTGACCTAGACTTCTTGGAGGACAAAGCTAAGAACCCTCCTATGTACAAGATGTTTAGTGACACCCAGTCTAACGCACTGGAGATTTGGTCACAAAAGCAGAAGCTCAAAGAGATGCGAGAAGAGCTTAGGTCACACATCTCTTGGACGTATGGCCCTAGTGCATGGGAAGAGATAGTACGTATAGAAGCAAAGCAACGTAAAGAACAACGTGAGCTAGTCTACAAGAAACAAGAGTTCATAGATAACTGTATTAACTGGGCTGTAGGTATTGCAGTATTACTAGCAGGTGCAGGTACGTTGATCCTACTATTATTCTTCTTAGGTGTGCAGCAAGGCAAGTGGTAAGTATTGACAAGTAGGTCAAAAACTGCTATAACTTAATCATCCTTTACTCAATAAAATAGGTGCTAAAGAGCATGGGTCAAACTACAATCACAAACGATGAACTTGAGGCTATGCTTGATCGGGCTGCACGTAAGGGTGCGCAGCAGGCATTAGCTTCTATTGGCTTGCTCGATGACTCCGCACAGAAAGATATTGTTGAGATGCGTAGCTTGCTTGAGGCTTGGCGGGATACTCGTAAGTCTGTCTGGAATACAGTAACAAAAGTAATTACAGTCTCTATACTCACCTTTATTGCTGGTGCAGTATGGATGAACTTGGATAAGTAAGGGTAAAGTCTAATGCTGGATATGTTTAGCAACAAACAAAAGTACACCATCCTCTCGAAAACAGGCTACACGGGGTCTGACCAGGGAGACGAGATGGAAGCTTTCATGCAGTCTAAGCCCGAGGCCAGATCCCTTGTGCAACGCCTAGAAAGAAAGGCTAAGTCAATGCAAGGCTCTCCTACCATTGCGCCAGAAAATAAGACTATCGGTATGGCTGAAGGTGGGGGTGTAGAGTCTATATCATCTGGTGGCTTTGGCCCTGACGCTAATATTGGACCTAATGATGGTCCCGTTTTTCAAGTAGTTAACCCTGGTTCTGCCTCGGGTGTTCCGATAACAATGGCAGCCGATGAAGGTGGCTATACTGGGTATATGACAAGATCCTCTGGGCTTAGCCCCTCTACTTCTGTTGCTACCCCTAACTACGCATACGTAACCCCTCAGGCTGACCAAGAGATTCAGACAGGACCAGACCAAGCGGCAACTACAGCTGGGTTTGAAACTATTGGAACAGCTGCCCAAGCTACAGCCCCTCAAACAGCACAGGTTTCTACCTTCGCTCCTTCTACTGTTGCCCCTGCGGTTAAAGCAGCAACAGAGGCTACCACAGCGCAGCAAGGTGTTGTCTCACAGCAGGCTCAAGTAGACGCAGCACAACAAGACGAATCGGCAGTGTCTAACTTAACAGCTGCTCAAGGCGCTGCTGTACTAATGGACAACCCTGTGCAGCGTAAGATTGAAGCTGACCCTGTAACTGGTCAAAGTGAACTGATATCTCCTGCAGCTAATGCTGAAACTGCGTCTAAGTTTAATGAAGAGATACAGGCTGCAACAGCTACGCCCACTAAACAAGCTACAGTAGCGGGTCAACTAGAGTCTTTGATGGCTGACTTTGAGGGTGGGGAGACCCCCGCCTGGGCTGCTGGTTCTATGCGAACAGCGATGGCTACGTTGTCTGCCCGTGGTCTAGGCGCATCTAGCATGGCTGGTCAAGCAGTTGTTCAAGCCGCTATGGAAGCAGCACTACCCATTGCTCAGATAGATGCACAAGTACAAGCACAATTTGAAGTTCAGAACTTGTCTAATAGACAACAACGTGCTATGCTTGCTGCACAACAACGTGCTACCTTTATGGGTATGGAGTTTGATCAAGCATTTCAGACTAGGGTAGCTAACGCTGCTAAGATATCTGACATAGCAAACATGAACTTTACAGCTGAACAACAGGTAGCATTAGAGAACTCTCGTGCAGCCAACACGATGTCTCTGGCTAACCTTTCTAATGATCAGGCTATGGTAATGTCTGAGGCATCTGCCTTAGCTAACCTTGATATGGCTAACTTAAATAATAGACAACAAGCAGCTGTTCAGAACGCCCAATCCTTCTTGGGTATGGAGATGTCAAACCTAAACAACAGACAGCAGACTGAGATGTTCAGAGCACAACAGAATGTCCAAGCTCTTTTTACTGACCAAGCTGCTGAGAATGCCGCATCACAGTTTAACTCTGCATCTGAAAACCAGACAAACCAATTCTTTGCTGACCTTCAGGCTAACGTTTCTAAGTTTAACGCAGACCAGAAGAATGCTATTTCACAGTTTGATACTAGTGCTGTAAATGCTACTTATCAATTTAATGTAGCTCAGGATAACGCCTTTAAACAGTTTATGATCTCAAATAGTTTAGTTGTTGCTCAAGCTAACGCTAAGTGGAGACAGACAGCTGCTACACTAAATCAATCAGCAGCCAATGAGAGAGCCTTATACGTAGCTAAAGAGCAGAACGCTTTAACACAGGCAGAGATAGACGAGATCTGGCAGCGTGAGCGAGACGAAATGGACTACGTCTTTAACGCTTACCAAAACGATCAGGACAGAGCTAATAACATAGTTGTCCAGAAGATTTCAGCTGACGGTACACTGGATGCTGCAAAGCTACAAGCAGAGATAGGCGCTAACCAAGAGATAGCTAAAGCTGTATTTGATTGGCTTTACGATTAGAGGATAACAACAATGGCTTTCAAGACCAACTACATGACTAAGTATGACCAGCTTGACAGGTTCACTAAACAACAACAAGATCCTACAACTACACCCGCTGGTGCGGCTTCAAGACAAAGAACCAAGAGAATGGTTGCCTTAGGCCAGTCTCAGGCAGCAGAGACAAAGGCTGATATGCAGTCTAGCGCCCAAGGTGTGAAGAGAATTTTCAATCAGTCTGACATTGGCTCCTCAAGAGAGAGAGGTCTGGGTCCTGACTTTGATGTAGCTTCTTGGATGCAGGGTATCGAGGAAGACTATCAAGAGAATAAAAGAGATGAAGAATACAATGCCTTGAAGATTTCAGAAGATCTTTATGGTAAGAAAGGTGTTCAAGCTGGGTCTGTTGCCTCACAATCTTACTTCGATAGTCCTATCATTGAAGGGGAGTTAAGAGGTAGATCTCGAAGAGCAGGTGATGCATCTCCCGAAGTTCAACAAACTATAATGAACAAGATCATTGAAGTGGGAAGCAGATTAGATATGTCTGATTACGAGATTGCTTACACCTTGGCTACTGTAAGGTATGAGTCAGGTTTTAACCCAGACGCTGCCGCCAAGTCTTCCAGTGCTAGAGGTCTGGGCCAGCTTATTAATCGGACAGGCAAGGCTTATGGGATTAACGCAGAGAACCAGTGGGATGTAGACATGCAGGTTCAAGCT
>Ga0208791_1000385_pt1 | contig 20367 bp, 21 predicted proteins | sample 11_taG_FD_184084 | JGI IMG/M metagenome (GOLD analysis project Ga0208791, IMG submission 184084) | Marine viral communities from the Subarctic Pacific Ocean - 11_ETSP_OMZ_AT15265 metaG (SPAdes) (version 2) | ecosystem: Environmental > Aquatic > Marine > Oceanic | place: Pacific Ocean | collected...
CATTTGATATTTTCTTAGGAACACTTGATCATCCAAACACATACGTTAGTGGTGGTACTATAACATTCAATGGCAATTCTTACAATATTAGTGATTTTGTATATGACACAACTGTAACTGGTGTTGCTACAATTACTACTACTGCAGCTGCTATATCTGCACTGTCAGAAGATGACACTGTTCAATTAGCAGATATCTTAATTTCTTGTGCTGCTGGACAAAAAATTTATCCTGCATATAGTTCCCCAACAAACGCAAATACTGGGTCTAACGGTGATGAGCAGTGCAGACAAGATGTTATTCATTTTTTAAATGCTCTTGTTCGAGATCTTGAATTTGGATCTAACCATAATATTCTTGAAGCTGCCAGTAAGTACGTTGTTGGTGGTAAAATTACATACATTGAAGATGAAATTATACAGAATGTGCGTGCCATTGAATATGCCAGAGAATTGGCAATTTATGCAATGTGTAATTGGAGGATTAAGGATAGAACAATTAATGATCCCGTTTACACAGTAAAGCATTCTACATTACCCAGATATATTGACGATACTATAATTTCAGCAACTGCAGGTGATCCTGCTTGTGATGATGTAAGATCTGCTATTGATACACTAGCATATCTTTGGGCAGATGTTATTACAAATGATGCATCTGGAACATATCTGGATGCTGCTTATCTAATTGCTAAGAATGCTGATCTAATTGCAGACCAAGCACTTATTGATACTGAGGTAGCATATCCAACTCTAGGTCTTTCAAACATTCGCCAAAGAAAATGTCGTAGAGATATTAGACTTGTAGTTGAAGGTCTTGTAAGAGACTTAGTATTGGGAGGAAACCATGGTGTTGTTTCTGCTGCAGAATCATATTTTAGCGGAACTGTTCTTTCTGGAATTCCAGAAGCACAATTAGAAGAAACTAGATATGCATTCCAGAAAGTAAAAGATCTTGCTATTGCGGCAATGCGTAATTGGTCTGATGGTGATGTTGTACCAACAACACCAACAGGATCTACATATGCTCCAACTACTGGAATACTTACAGTAACTTTCCCTAATCTTGCTATTATACCATCCCTTCAGGATAGGGTTGCTTTTGCTGAAGGTGCAATTACATACAGTTGTTCTCATGATGGTGGTGGTAATGATGCAAGTCCCTATAGAACTGATTTAAATTTTGGAAAAAGTTTCGCGCTTACAGATGTTTCATCTTCTGGCGGAAATACTACAATTACTGCTAATGTTGGAGTTGCTGGAACTAACACAGATGTACATGCGTTCGTAAGTGCTTTATCAAATGGAACTAAAATTATCTATGCTCCATTTGCTACTACATCACCTATTCCTAAGTTTGAGGATTGGAGTATTCTGGAAGACAGTGCAAACCCATCTTGTGCTGCTATTGCTTCTGCTATCACAACATCATTAGCAACTTTCGATAGTATTTTAGAGTATGCATCCGATGCTATAAATGGAACTGCTCCAGGTGCTATCACTCAAACTTTCGGAACTTTATTTGATTTTGCTAGTATCATCAATTATCCAGATAGTTTTATCTATGATTTTAATAATCAGAGAATGGCAATTCGTGGTAGATTTGATGATCTACCAATTATTGAAGCATCTCCATATACACAGAATGCTTCTATTATTTCTTTCAGAGGTGGTGGTGGTGCTCTAATTGATGGAGATAAAGTTAAGCAACCAAACTGTCCTTTCGCTGGTCTAGAACCAGACGGAACAGCATCGTTCCCAAATCAGGGTAAGTCGATGGTTGCTGCGGCATTCACGATTGTTTCCTTTGGTGGCACAGGATATAAAGTTATCAACGATGGTTATACCCAGTTAGTTTCCGTCTTTGTTATCTTCTGTCAAGATGGTGTTCTTTCTGAGACTGGTGGTTATGCTTCTATCACAAACTCTGCTACAAACTTCGGCACCTTTGCTCTAAGAGGAACAGGTTTCCGTAAAGACGCATATGAGTTTGATGCAGGAATTATAAACACTGTTTCACAGACTCCAACTGGTAGAACAACTCTTCGTATTGGAGATATTGGAAGAGAACCACTAGAACATTACATTGTTAAACTTGATGGGTATAGAAACGCAGATCCAGATAAAGAATTCTTTATTGATGCTGTATCTGAAGTTACTGTTGGTCCACCATTTGCTGCAACACTTACTATTGATGATGGTATAGGAAATGGTCTTTCTTTAATTAGAGAGTCTGATGGAGCTACTATCTCTGGTTTAACTGGACTACAGCAAGCACTGACGCCTGCAGGAGCAACAAACGCAACTATAAGATTACACAGACCATCTATTGTTAACTCTTCTTCTCATACCTGGGAATTTGCTGGTTCTGGTAATAATTACCTCGCACTACCAGAGAACGGTGGAACTAAAGTTGAGGCAAATGAACAAGTATCCGAAAACTATGGTCGTGTATATGTCTCAGGTACTGACGAATTAGGTGATTTTAAGGTTGGAACATTTGCAAGAATTGAAAACAGAACTGGTAATATTACTTTCACAGGTACTGTTACAATTTCGGAAGTTGAATTCCTGAAATTGAAAGGTGGTGATGTTGTTGTTACTGGTTTCGATAACTCTAATACTCTTGGTGGTGCCAATACCAGTGATTCTAAACTACCTACTCAGAAAGCAGTTAAGGATTATATTACCAACAACCTTGGTCCATATATCAACAAACCATATTCTACGAACGCTGTTCCTAGAGCACTAGTAGAACTTACTGACTCTGGTAAGATTTCCATTGACCAAATTCCAGCATTAAGACCTTTCCAAGTCTTTACAGTTCCAGACCAAGCAGCAAGAACTTCTCTTGATGGAGCACTTGCAGGTGATATTGCAATTCAGCAAGATACATCACAATCATTTATTTTAAACAATGATCTCGATAGTTTGTTCTTAGCGTTTGCAGTAGATTCAAGCCTCGTATTTAATATAAACGATGTTTATACAGGCACACCTTCTACCGGTAGAATTCAAGCTACAGAATATAGAGAGGGTGTACTTCACACTATCAACATCTCAAACGGTGGTTCTGGATATACAGTTGCACCTACTGTAAGTATCAGTGGTGGCAATCCTGTTGCTGGTGCTGTTCCCGCAACTGCAACATGTAGCATTGCTAACGGCGAAGTTGTTACTATCACAATCGAAGAAAACGCTGGTTTAGTTGGTGGTTCCGGATATACAACACAACCAGTAGTTACTATCACAGCACCTCCTGGAGCTGGCACACAAGCAACTGCGGATGGATTTATTGAAAGCAGATTGTATGGCGATATTGTTAACAATATCAAGATGCTTGATACTGATACTTTTGATGATAGTGATTCACCAAGTGCAAATACAATTAATATTACTAGAGTTGTTAATACTTCTTCTAATGATATTAATAATTGGGTTGGACTATCATCCAACCAGATTGCTGCTTCTGATATTCAATCAGGTACTATCGAAACAGATAGATTAGCAACTGGTGGTGCTGCAAACTCATTCACATTCCTACGTGGTGATCAGAATTTTGCTCCTGCTGTACAATCTATTAAAGGTGCTGAAACAAGATACTTTGCAAGACTATTCACGACAGCATCAGATGGTTCAAGTTCCTTTATTTTTGAGTTCAATCAAAATGCTTTAATTGGTCATGAAGTTATCGCTAATATAGCAGGAATTCCAGCAAATACAACTATTAACGGTGTTTCAACTGTTGCTGGAATTACGACAGTTTCAATTAACAATCCCGTCACTGCTGATATTGCAGCAGGAACTGTTATTGAATTTGAAAGAGGTAGTTCTCCTTTAACGTTTGACTCTTCAAATACAACTGGTAATTTTATTGATAGCGTTGTTATTGCTAACCCTGGTAGTGGTTATACCAATGGACAATTTTTTGATATTCGTCTAGATGGTGGATCAGGGGTTGATCTTAGAGCTAATTTAATTATCTCTGGTGGTGAAATTACTGACGCTACTGTAACAAACTCTGGTAGTGGTTATACTTCCGACTTCCAAGTCACTCCAAATCCAGCTACTATTGGTGGAGGATCTAACCTAGTTCTTCTTGCAAAAGTTAGCACGGTTAATAAACAGTTTGCTAATGTTGCTATTGATATTCAGAGAGTTTCTGATCTAACTATTTCTGCGGATGAATTTGGATCTATTGGTGTTGCCAGATTCAGAAAATCTCAGTTTAATATTGGTCAAGAAGGTAATGGATCTATTACAATTAAAACAGGTAATCAGAGTGGACTTGACGCTGATTTGCTGGATGGTGCTCAAGGTGATTTCTACTTAGACGGCAACAATTTTGGTGATAGAAGTATTGGACCAGATAAACTTAAAGATGATACTTATGGTATTAATATTGGTGGCAGATCCGGTAATACTCTAAGACTACTAACAGGTACTAGTAATCCAGCGTCCAATTTATCACCAAGTGAAAATGTTGAAGGTGTATCAGTTAAAACTGTATTTAATAGTTCTAATGGTCTTTTATCTGCATTCCCAAGTGTAGATACTGGAACTTCTAACTCTGCCAAACATTTGGTAATGACTCTCCGTAATGGTGGATCTGGTATCGATACTTCGTTTGGTGGTGTAAGACAACTTGCGTTTGCTAATGATGATCGACTTTATTTGCGTGGTTCTGGTGATGCTGTAACATCTTTCGGATCTTGGTATGAAATTTGGAACTCTGGAAACCAAGGTATTGATTCTGGACTAGATGCAGATAAACTTGATAACAAACAGGGTGCTTGGTATCAAGATGGTTGGAATATTCAGAAAAATGAAATTTTTGATACAAGACTTCCATCATGGAGAAGTTCTACTAAGTTCAGAGATAAGATTGAAATTAAATCTTTCTCCGGATCAGATGTCTCTTACAGAATTCTAGTAAGACAAGTTCTTGATGCTTCGCCAGGTGGAGTTTTTGCACCAGGATCTCAGATTAATATTTACAACATTAACAAGCAAGATATTGGTGATTTCTTCATTGATCTTGCTCCTCAATTAAATGATGCTAATGATTCTGCTAATAGTTATACAATGCTTATTGGTAGATTAGCATCTGGTGGTAATCTTGAGGATGCAGTATTCCTTGGTGTTGCAGGTGATGAAAGACGCTTTGAAAATTATGAAATTTTTGACAGCAACACAACACAGTTTGCTGAACTTGGAAACAATTCTGGTAATGGATTCTTAAGACTTGGAAGATATGATGGTTTGTTTGCTACAAGTCCATATGTATATTTCAACTCATCTCAATCACAAGCAGTAGATAACAACGGAGATCCTACTTTTAACTCTGCTATTATTGCGACTGGTGGTGATGCAAATGAAGGATCTGGTAGTCTTGAATTTAAGGTTGTCAACGAAAATGAACTGACAGTTAATAATAATATTATTTGGAACGCAGGTAATGTTGCATTTAATAGTGCTAATGTAGTTTCTACAACATCACTTAAGTCTGCTGTGATGAGAGATACCTCTGGTAATTTTACTGCCAATACAATTACTGCTGGACTGACTGGTGCTGCTTCTCTCAACGTATTGAAAACTGGTGATACAATGACTGGTGGTTTGACTATCACTGGCAATAACAATATCAATATCCAAGGAACTGGTACTTTTAATGTTGGTGGTAATGCTACGCTAGGAGCAGATCTAACTGTTGATAGTGGAACTTTCTACGTTAATTCTACCGATAATTTAGTTAACGTAGGTCAGACAACTAATGCTAATAATCTCACCTTTAATGTTTATACAGAACTTGGTGATGATGAGTTTGCTACAGGAGCAGCATTATCTTCTCAAAGATCACTTTACCAATCAAGTGTATTTAACCAAGTAGATACTGGTGAATCTGGCATCATTCTACAGCATGGTGCTTCTGGTGCTGCACAGTGGGGTATTACAACACACAGAACAGGTAGCAGTGTTGGTGAACTTATTATTAGAACCAGAACAGCAACTTCTACTTCCGCAACACGACTCACAATTTCTAATGGTGGTAATATTCTTCCTGGTGCTGATAGCGACCAAGATTTAGGTAGTGATTCTGTAAGATGGCAGAATATTTACAGTGATATTACACATGCACTTAACAGTGTAAGAATTGCTAAAGGAACTGCAAACCAAGAAGCAGACTTACAGTTTAGAGGTGGTGGAACTGGAGCAGGTGGCGGTAGAGGATTCCGTTTAGGAAACAACATTGGCGGTGGAGCTGATTTGTTTGAAATCTATGCATCACAAACAGTAGGAGACGATGATTGGAAGAGTCTCGCAACTCCAAATGCATTACCACCAGCACTTTCAATTCAAGGTGAAAATAATAGAGTTGGTATTAACACTAACACTTTCTCTGGTACTGACACCAGTGCATCTCCAAATATTAACAGAGATTATATCCTGAATGTTCAGGGTGATATGAACCTCAACGGTCAATTCTTCCAAAACAATGAGGAGTTTGTTACTTCTAGATGGACAGAATCTACCAACCAAACGGATATCTACAGACTATCTAAAGTAGGTATTAATGTTGCTAATCCAACAGATACATTACAAATTTCTGGTAATGTCAATATTGAAGGATCTACTTTTACTAGTGGACAAAATACTTCTGTTCTAGAAGCAAATGGAGAAAAACAATATATTGACACCTACGGAATTGTCAAGAGAAACAGTAATCAAATTTCTGAAGATCTTACAGTTGGTTCTAATGATAGATGCATGTCAACCGGACCTATTGAAGTTATTGGTGATGTCGTGGTAACTGTACAAACAGGTGGTGTATGGGTTGTGTTATAAATAATTGAGACGCCTAAGGAATACACATGGGAGCTGTAAAAGCTGATATCTTTACTTCCACGGGCGGGCCCACTGGTATTTTAGGTTTTCCAACAGGAACAACTGCACAAAGACCCAGCCCCGCTCAGGAAGGATTTGCAAGGTACAATACTGATATTGGTGCCATTGAAATTTATTACTCTGGTGCTTGGAATAAACTTTCTTCTGGCGCAGCTGCTGGAGCAGATGGATCTTCGTCAGCAAATGCTTTTGCAAATTTAGAAGATATTGTTGGTTTATACGACAATGGAACATATAATTTGTGGACCACTATTGGTGGAAATACATCAGCATTCCAAATGCCGATTTGTTTTGATCATGGTGGTCCTTGGTATGTTTTAAGTTTTAATTTCCCAACATACGGATTTAATGAAACTAATAATACATTATGGTCATGGGCGTATAATACTACCACTTCAAGTGCTTTAAAAAATATCCATGATGACTTTGTTCATCATCACTTCTCTAGATCTGGCAATCAATATGGTTGGCAGATGGCAAATGCTGAAAGAAATAGAGAAGATATGGCAGGAATTGGTGGATCAGGAGTCTCTGGATATAACCAAACCAATGGTGGAGGTGGTAATAGTGGATATGTTGATATTAATTATTACAATCATGCGTCCGGTTCTAATTTTACCAGTTCTCAATTAAATGCTTTGCGTGATACAGTCAGTCAATTATCGCATTTAACACCACACTATTCATTTACAGCTGATAGTGATGGTAATCTTTCAGGTAGTGTTGGTGATTGGACGGTTGACAATGATGAAACAACTCTAGGTTATGGACATTGTAACTGGATCAAAGATAAAAATGGTCAAGCACAAAGAACCAGTAATGGTTTTGAAAATGCTGATAATAATGGTTTCTGTGGTTTCTGGACACATAACCAATACTCTAGATATTCTATTCCATTTAACTGGGCATGGAGTCAAACAGTTGGTAATCCAGAAGGGTTAAGAACTAATGCTTTAATTATCCCAAATGAAATTAAAGGATACACTGGATCAGGTGGCGGCAGTGCATTTGGAACTTATTTTAGTGGTGCTGTAGGCAAAATTAATAACCGTGCTATATTTCTCTGTAGGTAATAAAAATGAGTAGAGTAGAAGCAGACAATTTTTATAGTGCTGGATCAGCATCAACTGGTGCAATAGGAATTCCAAAAGGTCAAGAAAACGAAAAACCAGTAAGTAATTTGCCTCAAGCTGGTCTCCGTTTCAATGAGACCACTGGAGGAATTGAGTTGTATGCAGGTGGTGCATGGTCTAGTTTTGGTTCTGGAGGTGCTGATGGATCTACTTCTGCCTCTGCATTTGGATATTTGTCCGAGGTAGAAGGTCTTTATACTGGCACTCAGAATTTGTGGACTACTGTTGGTGGGCAAGTTTCTCCATTTCAAATTAGTGTAAATTTTGATATTGTTGGTGGACCTTGGTATGAAGCTTCATTTTCATTTCCAGATGGTATTACTAGTGGTGGTATGAGCAGTGATATGGTTCATGTTACCAATAGTGCTACCAACGATGGTTTCAAAGGTGCATATAATGAAAATGTAAATGTCGGATATGGAGCACAAAGTTTTCCTTCTCTGTATGGACATTCTATTACTGCCACTCAAGGTGAAGGTATCACGGTAACAGGAGAAGTAACGACAGGATCTTCTGGTGGTACTACAAGTGTTAGATCAATTAATTATTTAAATCACGCAACTAATTCTAATTTTTCATCTATACAATTAAATGCATTGAGAAATATTATTAGTAAGTTGTGTCCAGCAACTCCTTTTGTTGGTTCTGATTATGACTCTGATGGTAATCAGTCAACACAAATTGGTTGGGAAAGACCGTGGGATCGTTATGCAGAATCTGGAACTGGGTATACACATATTGTTTATATTAGGGATGTAGATGGAAATACACAAATGACATGTGTTGGATCATCCGATCCATCAAACAATGGTCAAGCATACCTATGGACAGAAAACACATTCCAGAGAGTTAGAAATTATGTTGATGCTGAGGAAGCTGGTGTTGGTGCTGAACCATATGGTTTGTTAAATAGTAAGATGATTCTGCCAGCGCAATGGTTTGGTTATACTGGATCTGGAGGAGGTGCTGCTTTTGGTGCCTATTATAATTCAGATATTGGTAGAAAAAATAATAAAGTAGTATTCTTATTTAAATAAAAGTCATGAGCACAGTACAATCCAATCTTTTCGTAACGATAGGTGGCGACACTGGAGCCATGAAACTTCCTGTTGGAACTACATTAGAGAGACCACAGACACCACAAACTGGTTATCTTAGATTTAATAGCGATGATAAAGCTTTAGAATATTATACAAGCACCCAATGGAAACAAGTTGCTGGAACTAAAAAAGGAAGTAATCCTTCTGCAGCATTTGATTCTTTAAGTGAAGTTGATGGAGCATATAGTGGTCAACAAGTTTTATGGACTACAGCAGGTCAAGGAAGTAACATCATGCCTTTCAAAGTTTTGGTTGACTTTGATACTGCGGGTGGTCCTTGGTATGTAATTACTCCACAAAATTATCCTGGTGGAACAGGAAACTCCAAATATGTATTTGGTGGTGCCTCATATGATATGGCGGGTAATGACATCATGAAGCAATCACATACACAGAATGTGGATATTGGTTTGGGTCAAGGATCACAAAATGTCAGATCTCTTTTTGGACTCACAGATAACGCAAACTTTGGTCAATTAGAAACTGCAGTTAGTGGAGCATTTACTCCATCTGATAATAGCAATAACATGTATGCATGGTTTCCGTATTTTTATTACAATCATGCTACAAGTAGTCATTTTGCTGATGATCAGGTAAGAGCGATTGCGTCATCAATTAACACACTATCTCCATTAACACCATGGATTGGTGTTGATTCGGATTCTGATAGTAATAGTTCTGGAAACAGCAATACTTCATGGAACTCTTATAGTACCAGTGGTCTTAGTAATGGACATACTACTTGGGTTAAAGATTTAAATAATAATGTTCAGAGAATGATGAATGCGTTTTCTGGTAATAATGAGTCTTGCGTTTATGTCTGGACGAGAACTAGTTTTTCTAGGTTTAATACTGGAGGAGGGTTTAATAACTCAAATGGATCTCCAGGGGGACTACTTACAGATGCAATGATTATGCCAATTTTTCACAAATACTGGACAGGATCTGGCGGTGGTTCTGGATTTGGACCTTACTACAACCCAGCAATTCAAAACAGAATTAACGGATATACCTATATGCTCGTGAAATAATATGAATGAACCTATTGAATTTGGCGATGTTTTGCCAAAAATTTTATTTGATGAAATTGGAGAAGAATTATTTAAAAAAGGTTGGAGATTATCAAATAAATCTGTTAAAGGAACAAAGAGATTTTGGACACAGTATCAGGTAGATAATCCAATCTTCAATAAAGCTGGAGAGATTGTATTAGAAAAGATAAAAAAATCTACAGATGAAAGTATTAAGTTAGTTAGAATTCATTGTAACGGACAAACAACAGGTCAAGATAGCGCAGCTCATGTTGATTTTTGGGCAGATAATGTTTGGACTTTTATTTTATTCACCAATAAAATTTGGGACGTTAGGCTTGGTGGCGGATTCAATGTTATAAATCCCGAACTAAAAAAACATCAATATTACCACTATGCATCTAATTGGGGTGTGTTAATTCCATCTAAGTGGATGCATTGGGGAGATCCCCCAAATTCTCATACCGATGAATTAAGAACTTCGGTTGCTTTTTCTTTTACAATTGCAGATCAATATGATATGATTAAACAGAAAGCAATTGAAAGTGAACCATCTAAATGATTTACAATCTAAGTAATCCTTTTACTGCAGATTACAAACAATTTAAAAACATTGTAACCTCATCAGATTTTCCATGGTTGTATAGTAAAACTACAAACATTGATTCTGAAGAAAATGATTGTGAATTGTTTTGTCATCCTTTACTGCAGAGACCAGGACCAGGATCAAGATTTACAAAACAGTGTAGCAACTATACAGAGTTATCTGTGCATGTTGCCGAACAAATTTTAAATTACAATAGAGTTGAGTTTGAAACGTTTTGTCGCATGGCAGTCAACTTTACATATAACACTAAAGTTGGAAGTCCAAAACACGAAGATCATCCATTCCCACACAAAAATTTATTAGTATACCTCAGTTCTTTTGAGGATGGTTCTACTGTAGTATGTGATGAGGATGAAATACATAAATCAAAACCAGTAGAAGATCTGCCAATCGTTTTTGCTGGATCACATTACAACGAACCACCATCATCTGGAAACAGAATTGTTCTTATCGCAACCTTTATATAAATGACTATTGAAATTATTGATGATGCTTTAGCGCCAATGGAGATGGCTGCAATGGAAGGTCATCTAATGGGACAAGACATTCTTTGGAACTGGAATGAAAATATTGTTGCCGAAGAGAAAAGAGAGTGTGAGAAAAAATATGATCAACAAATGACACATTTGTTTTATATGAATCCCACATTTATGTCTCCAGATTACAGGTGTCTGGAACCTCTTTTTTATAAATTAAATGCTAGTGTTATGGTTCGGGTCAAAGCTAATCTAACATTTTGCACGGAAAAAAATATTCTTACAGGATGGCACACTGATGTAATTGAATCTTGGGGCAAAGAACATAAAACAAAAACAGCAATTTATTATGTAAATGACACTAATGGATACACTATGATTAGAGATGATGACGGTGTAGAAACTAAAGTGGAAGGTAATAAAAACAGACTAGTTATTTTCCCATCACATTACAATCATGCGGGTGTTACTTGCACATCTCCAAGAAGAAGAATTGTAGTTAACGTTAATTATCTTTGATAAATAACTCTATACACAATTACATGTGATAACCATGGATCCAGCACAACTCAAAACAAATTTTGAAGAGCAAATTGCTACAACCGAAAAGCAAATTGCGGAACTAGAAGAAAACCTAACCAAGGCAAGAGAGTATAAGATTAAACTCCAAGGTGGTCTTGAAACTTTAGGTCTTCTAGAAGACAAACCTGAGGAAGCAGCAGCACCTGCGGCAGAAACCACAGAAGAATAACTCTCAGATCCCTTCTTCCTAAATAGGTAAGAAGGGATTTTTGTGTGTAATGGCGTCTCCAAATTCAAGAGCTGATCTTATCACATATTGTAAGAGGCAACTTGGTGAGCCTGTATTACAAGTCAACATTGATGACGAACAAGTAAATAATGTTATTGATGACACGTATCAGTTCTTCCAAGAGAACTGCTACAACGGCATGGAAAGATGTTTCATGAGGCATGAAATTACTGCCGATGACATAACTCGTTTCAATGGCAAATCAACAACATCATCTGGAACAACAAATTGGGAAGAGTCTACTAACTATATTCCTGTTCCAGATCATGTAGTTGGTGTCAGTAAAGTTTTTGGTTTAGTCAGCAACTCAATTAGATCCAATCTCTTTGGTGTTGAGTATCAGATGTTCCTGAATGATCTATATGCATTTGGGTCTCTTGATATTGTCAACTACTTTATGAACAAACAGTATCTAGAAACTCTAGATATGATTCTGAATAATGGTTCGTTCCAACAGTTCAGATATACACAGCGTCGTGATCGTTTATATCTTGACATCAATAAAGCATTCCTCAAAGAAGATACCTATCTTGTAATTGAGGCACATAGGATGATTGATCCTACGGATGCTACAGAGATGAATAATGATATGTTTGTCAAGAAATATGCTACTGCTCTTATGAAGAGACAGTGGGGTCAAAACTTGATTAAATATAACAACGTTCAACTACCTGGCGGTATCACGCTTAATGGTAGAGAATTATATACAGACGCATTAGGCGAGATTGAGAAGATCGAAAGCGAAGTTCTCAGTAAGTACGCCATTCCACCTATGGATATGATCGGATAAGATGCCTACTAGTCCCTACTTTCCAACTTACTACGCAGGTCATAGCGGCGAGCAAGGTCTCGCACAGGATCTTGTGGATGAACAAATCAAACTGTTCGGAACAGACATATATTATATTCCTAGAGTAGCTCTAAAAGATAACACTCTTAATGAGGTTAGATACTCTAAGTATCAAGAACATTTTCAAATTGAGATGTTGCTTCAAAACGTTATGGGATTTGGAGACAACGCTGAGTTTATCTCTAAGTTTGGTTTAAGGATTACTGATGAGATTATCTTCAGAGTATCCACTAGAAGATGGGAGGAAGAAGTAGCAGATCACAATCCTACCATTACTGTTGAGAGCAGACCTAACGAGGGAGATCTACTCTACTTCCCACTAACAAAAGATATCTACGAGATTAAATTTGTTGGTAAGGAAGAACCATTCTTCCAGTTTGGTAAGATCCAATTTTATGCTATCACTGCTGAGATCTATGAGGTTGGTAGTGATTCGTTTGATACAGGTGTTGAAGAGATTGATGATGTGGAAGAACTATTTGATCCAGCAATTAAACTATTCATGGACCCCGGTGGTATTGGGGACTTTGTAGTTGGAGAAGAGATTGTTGGCGATGAGTTCTTAGCAAAAGCAACATCTACTATTACAGGCGATGTTGTTACAAGTATTACAATTTCAGATGGTGGAGCACATTATAAAGTTGCTACACCACCATCTGTAACTATTTCTGGAGGAGGTGGAACAGGTGCAACTGCTACTACAACGGTTAGCTCTACTGGTATTGTCAATGGCGTTTCTATCACTAGTGGCGGTTCTGGGTACACAAGTGCTCCTACTGTCACTATTGACTACAGCCCTAAAGACAACAGAGCAGAAGTTAAGTCCTGGGATAGCGCAACCAGAGCTCTCCAAGTCTACAATAGAACAGGAACCTTTACTACTGCTGAAGTAATTACTGGTATAACTTCAGGTGCCAAGTGGAGTCCTGAGACATTCGACACTCTAAATAATACCAACAGCAACTACGATCAGAATAGACAGATCGAAGATTCTGGTGATGAGATTATCGATTGGACTGAAGGTAATCCATTCGGTGAATTTGGCAACTTTACGGATAGCATCTAATGTTAGGATCACATTTTTATAACCAAATAGTTCGCAAGAACATTATTGCTTTTGGTACACTCTTCAATAATATCACAATGAAGAGTTCTGATCCTGAAACAGGAGAAGTTTTAGAGGAAATTAAAGTTCCTCTTGCCTATGGACCAAAACAAAAGTTCCTGGTTCGTATTGGAGAGAATGCTGGCAGCAGTAAAGTAGCAATTACTTTGCCTCGTATATACTTTGAAATGACAGGTGTTGAATACGATTCTTCTCGTAAGACATCACCAATTCAAAAATACAAAACAATCATTGCTGATAATGGTAATGAAGTCAAAGTGCAGTATGTTCCTGTTCCTTATAATATAAGTTTTGAAGCGGGAATTATTGCTAAGTCTCAGGATGATGCTCTGCAAATTCTAGAGCAGATCTTGCCATACTTCCAACCATCATTTTCTGTGACTCTTAATATGATTCCAGATATGAACGAGAAAAAAGATATTGCTATTGTATTAAACAATATTGGCACCGAAGATGAGTGGGATGATAGTTTTCTAAACCGTAGATATATTGTTTACACTCTCAACTTCACAATGAAGTCATACCTCTACGGTCCTTACAGCACTTCTAATATTATCAGGAAGGCAATTATCCACGAAACTATTGGAGATGCTGCTGTCAGTCGTAGAACTATTACACGCACATATACACCCAAAGCAGTTGTAGACATTAATACAGATGGCGTTATCGATGTAAATGATGATGCATTAGTAGATGCTGGCGATGACTTTGGATTTAATGAAGGGATTGAATTCTTATGAGTAACCTAGAAGATAATATGGAGGAAATCCTCAACATTAGTGCTGAAGTTGTTGAGGAATCTAAACCATCTAAACCTCAACCACCCAAGGTTGATGCTGAAGATCGTGAGAAAGATTACAGATATACACGTACAGAATTATACTCCCTCATAGACAAGGGTCAGGAGGCGGTTAACGGTGCCTTAGAGGTCGCTCAGGAGTCAGGGCACCCAAGAGCGTATGAAGTCGCTGTAGCGGCAATGAAGCACGTTGCAGACATGACTGACAAACTTGCTGATCTTCATAAGAAGATGAAGGATCTTGACGAAGATAAGAAAGGTCCATCAAAAGTTACCAACAATGCTATGTTTGTAGGATCTACAGCAGAACTTCAGAAGATGCTTAAAGATATGAGTGGAGGAAAACGCTAAATAATCTCGTAAAACCTCGTCGGTTGTTATGAGAGATTTTAGAGAATTTAAGGAACTCTGCGAAGCTAAGCGTGGTTTGTATGCAAACATTCACGCAAAGCGAAAACGAGGAGAAGCACCAGCGAAGTCAGGTAGTAAGGATTACCCCGCTAAGGATGCTTTTCAAAAGGCGGCGAGGACTGCCAAAGAAAGTTTTGAACTCACCACAGAAGCAGCCTGGACAAAAAAAGCAGGCAAAAACAAAGAAGGAGGTCTCAATGAAAAGGGACGGAAATCTTACGAAAGAGAAAATCCTGGAAGCGACCTTAAGGCACCAAGCAAGAAGGTTGGAAATCCCCGTCGCGCATCATTCTGCGCTCGAATGAAGGGCATGAAAAAGAAACTAACCAGCAAAAAAACTGCCAGTGATAAGGACAGCAGAATCAATAAATCTCTACGTAAGTGGAATTGCTGACATACTTGTGAAAAGAATATTAAAATAAAGCAATTTTACTCACACAATCTATAATTATATTATGAGTTCTGATATGACAATGCGTTTAAATGACAGCGACATCACACGTCTAATCACAGCTTGCCGTCTCTACCAAGAGAAGACAGGTTCTGAATATATGTGGGACGAATACGACCATTTAATTACTAAACTCAATACTTATAAAGAACAACATTCTGTAGCGAAATGAAATTTTTAATTACAACTCTGATTGTGCTATTTTTTGCTGCTCCTGTGTGGGCAGTTGATGTATCAATGGGTGCTGGTGGCAACCTAGTATTTGAACCTAACGAGATTACAATCTCTGCAGGAGACACAGTTCATTTTATTAATGAAGCTCTACCTCCTCACAATATTATTGTAGAAGGTCGTGCAGATCTTTCTAGAGAAGCACTACTGTTTGCTCCAGGAGAATCACAAGATGTTGTGTTTGCTGACGCAGGAGATTATAACTTTTTCTGTGGTCCTCATCAGGGCGCAGGCATGACTGGCGTTGTACACGTAAATTAAGAGACCACGATGAATATCGCGGAATGGTCCCCGGAATTAATAAAAAGATATCATTTTGCTTTGTCGTCATTTTCAAGAATGTACGGCACAAATCATATCACTATGGAAATGATGCATTTTAGTTATCTTTGGGCAGATTCTGATAACAATCATCCTGAAGGAACATTAACTCATATAGATTTTTATTTCCGAGACTTATGGACAAACGAAAAACCAATATGAAAGTAATACCTTCATTAATAATTTTAGGTAGCATTGCTTTTTTTGTTATCTGGGGAATCAATAATGCTTATCCAGTATGATGTTACAATTTGCTAGATTTTGTGGAACAGTATTAAACAATCCATGGGGTTGTGGATTCTTAGCATGGTGCCTGGTCTTCGTTCCTATCATAGGAATGTGGGCAGTTCATAAATATGACTGGCAGCACTGGGAACCGTTCCACAAAAATGAATAAGGATCCTGATTACATTGTCAATCTAACCATAGAAGACGTGCGTCTACTACATCACTGTGTAATAAAAAGGTTGGAAATGTGGGAAGGGTCTCCTGCGCGGCCGCCAGAAGAACAAGAACACTTATGGTATATGAGAGATTCTCTTTACCGAATGATGTTAGATTATCAATTTAATAACCTATGAGTACTGTATTTGTATTTGGATTTATTATTCTACTTACTGTAGGAATGGAACTTACCTGGTCTGTCAAAAAATGAATTTAGTATTACGTCCATTGGATAATGCTAACGACCCTGTGTGGTCAGTAATTATATGTGTAATACTTGCAGTTATGCTCGCACTAGTTGCAGTTGTATACATACTAAGACAAGCATTTGCAGAGTTAGAAGATGGGAGCAATGACACCACCGAGCAGAAAGAGCTGCTACAACTTCCGAGTGACGGAGATCAATCGTGTCCTTGATGGTGATACTATTGATGTTACTATCGACCTCGGGTTTGATTTATACAAGAAAGAAAGAGTTAGAGTTGCTGGAGTTGATACGCCAGAGAAGAGAACTAGAAACCTTGAAGAGAAAGCTCTGGGACTAGATGCTACTAACTGGATGAAAGAAAAACTAGAAGGTGCTATTGCTGGTGATGATGAACTCTCTGTCAGAACTGAATTGGTTGGCGGTATGGGTAAGTACGGTCGCCTTCTTGGTTGGTTATATATTGGAGACGCAGAAGTATCACTGAATGAGCAGATGATTACAGAAGGGTATGCTCATGCCTATGATGGAGGCACAAAAGATATGAATCTTGAAAAACTAAGAGAGATTCGTAGAGCACATGGCACATTAATAGAATGAGTGTAAACTGACACTTATAAAAAAGTAGCTAAACGATACATCTTTTTCCACTACATACATCTATAATGTTTGTAGTGGAATATTTTTATGCTCGGCATATATTTAAGTATTACTCTCATTGTCCTCATGGTAGCGTATGCTGGCGTAGAAGAAACTATGCGTTTATTTGCATATGCTGATCTTATGATTAGATACCAGTGGATTAAATTTAGAATGTTTTTGATGAGACGTAAATTAGAACAACAACTTATAAAGGATCTACCTGATTACAACAAACTCATAAAGGAATTAAAAAAAGATGACCAACGATAAGGAACTGTCGGATCTCAAGATTGAGAGAAAAGAATGTCCTAAATGTGGTGCTACATGGATGAACGGTCAACACCGTTGGGCTACGGGTGCTGTAGGTAATGAAGCAGATCTAGCAGGTCTTGTTTGTAATAACCTAGGAGATAACACTTGTATCAATCCAGTAAAAGGAATGGAAGGTGGTGATACATGGGAAAAAAGAATGGAATTCTTAGAAAAACTGGGAGAAGAAGATAAAGATAAATACTAGTGGTGAACTAGGTTTTTGTTTTGGCGACTGGTACTGATGTATACTTGGGTAATCCCAACCTAAAAAAGGCGGGGACCCCAATACAATTTACGAGAGAGCAAATTGACGAGTGGATCAAGTGTAAGAATGATCCTATTTACTTTGCGATGAACTATATCAAAATTATTTCTCTTGATGAAGGTTTGGTGCCTTTCAAGATGTATGATTTTCAAAAAAAGATTTTGAGTGATTTTCATGAAACAAGATTTAACATCGCAAAACTCCCAAGACAAACAGGCAAATCTACTACGGTTGTCGCTTATCTTCTTTACTATGCAATCTTTTATGATAGTGTTAACATTGGTATTCTTGCAAACAAGGCATCTACCGCTAGGGAACTCTTAGGAAGATTACAACTTGCTTACGAGAATCTACCAAAGTGGATGCAACATGGTGTATTGGTCTGGAACAAAGGTAATGTGGAGTTAGAGAATGGCAGTAAGATATTGGCAGCTTCTACATCTGCAAGTGCTGTCCGAGGCATGTCGTTTAACATTCTCTTCCTCGATGAGTTCGCCTTCGTTCCAAACCATGTTGCGGAGCAATTCTTTGCCTCTGTTTATCCTACTATTACTTCTGGTAAATCAACGAAAGTAATTATTATCTCTACGCCTAACGGCATGAATCACTTCTACAAGATGTGGGAAGATGCTAGGCGTGGTAAAAATGATTATACTACTAATGAAGTTCACTGGTCTCAAGTTCCTGGCAGAGATGCTAAGTGGAAAGAAGAGACGATTAAGAACACATCTCCAAGACAGTTCGCACAAGAGTTTGAATGCGACTTCCTTGGATCTGCTGATACTTTGATTAGTCCAGCAAAACTACAAACTATACCATTCGCTGATCCGATTAAATCAAATGCTGGACTTGATATCTATGAGAGAGTCGAAAAGGATCACGAATATATTATTACTGTCGATGTTGCCAGGGGAATTGGTGGCGACTATTCTGCTTTCCTCGTGTTTGATATCACCACGATGCCGTATAAAATCGTTGCAAAGTACAGAAATAATGAGATTAAACCTATACTGTTTCCCTCAGTAATCTTTCAAATTTGTAAAGAATATAACAACCCATACGTTCTGGTAGAAGTAAATGACATTGGAGATTCTATTGCTGCTACTCTCAATTATGATCTTGAATATCCTAATGTACTTATGTGTGCTATGCGTGGTAGAGCGGGTCAAGTTGTGGGTCAAGGATTCTCGGGATCAAAAACCCAACTAGGTGTTAAGATGAGTGTAACGGTCAAAAAAATTGGTTGCTCTAATCTCAAAGCTATTATTGAAGAAGACAAATTAATATTCAATGACTTCCAGATTTTCCAAGAACTTACTACGTTTGTACAGAAGAAGCAAGCATGGGAAGCAGATGAAGGATACCATGATGACCTTGTAATGTGTATGGTTCTCTTCGCATGGTTAGTCATGCAAGAATATTTCAAGGAGATGACAGATCAGGATATCCGAAGAAGAATTTATGACGAACAAAGAAATCAAATAGAACAAGACATGGCTCCATTTGGTTTCCTTGATGACGGCATGGGTGATGATACTTATATTGATGGAGATGGTAATCTCTGGGAGTATGGAGACAAGCAGGAAGAAGTTGGATACATGTGGAACTACTAATGAATATTGAAGACCAATTTTCATTAGAGCACTTACTGTTTAAAGAAAGAAAATGTAGATCATGTGGAATTAGGAAAGATCTTATCGAAGATTTTTACCTCACAAGAAAAACTAAGAAAGGACATCCATCAGCATATGCATACGAATGTAAAGAGTGTACTGTCAAAAGGGTAATGGAATCTAGGAAAAGAAGAGATCCGTTTCAAGATTGGGGATATCCAGATTGGTAGTTCATGCATAGTTCACCACCTCTGAAACATTCAAAAATCTAAATACCTTTAGATAAATTTGATATCTAAGAGGTAAAAACATGGCAAGTCAAGTCTCGCCTGGTGTTGTTATTAGAGAGAGTGATTTATCCAATGCTGTTGTTGTAGGCGATGTAGCTATTACTGGCGCTATTGCTTCCTCATTCCGCAAAGGACCCGTAGGCAAAATTACAAACGTTAGTACCGAAAGGGAACTAATCGACACATTTGGAGCACCATCTGAGGCTAATGCCGCTGATTGGTTGGTCGCTTCAGAATTCCTCCGTTATGGTGGAAGACTATCAGTTGTTCGTGCAGCAACTGCAGTTGTTAACGCAACAGAATCCGGCACTGGTGTTCTTATCGCTGATAAGGATTCATTTGAT
>Ga0208791_1000393_pt1 | contig 20116 bp, 37 predicted proteins | sample 11_taG_FD_184084 | JGI IMG/M metagenome (GOLD analysis project Ga0208791, IMG submission 184084) | Marine viral communities from the Subarctic Pacific Ocean - 11_ETSP_OMZ_AT15265 metaG (SPAdes) (version 2) | ecosystem: Environmental > Aquatic > Marine > Oceanic | place: Pacific Ocean | collected...
ACCTACCCACACAATCCATCTAAAACCTAGCATATATTCTGTACTCATTCGTTTATCTCCTCTAATAAATCCATGTCCATATCTTCTGTAAGATATTCTAATGCTTTAAATCGTCTGTCTCTTTTTAATTCGTACAGTTGTATATGTGTACCTTCTTTGTTTAACTTCTCATTGCCATCATCATCTACTACGTAGAACTTAATGTCTGCTACTAATATACTCATGTTATACTCCTATATATAAACTTTAGGGTTAAGGTTTTCTGTTGACTCCATATATATTGTACCTATGAAATCCTTGTTAACATAATCCCATTCTTTAGGTTTATATTGATTATCACTACAACCTTGTTGTTTAAAATAATTATCAGTATAGGGATTATATTTTATTCTCCAATACAATGGAAAATCTCTTGTAGAATCTTGGTCATCTGCAAGATAACCTACTGCAAAGGCATGAACATTTTTTTTGCCCTCTTTTCGTACTCTATCTTGACCACCTTTTCTGACTACAAATTTAGCAATCTCTAATACTACCTTATCTTTATGGTCAACAACTAGACCACTCTTGCAATCTTGTATGCTCCAAGTCTTCTTATGTAAGTTCCAATATACTCTAACTTTCTGCATCTTATACTCCCATGTAACATGAGAGGAATAGCATAGCTACCCCACTCAAGATTAATATTATTATTGTATCATTATTGTTAGGCATAAACTTTGTCCTGCATAACTCGTTTACTTTTACGTTGCAGCTTCCGAGCAATCTTCCAATCTTTATTGTACTTCTTGATTGGCTTCTTCTTTACTGCAATCTTCTGAAAATTATCTACGTTTCTCATAGCATTACTCCTCTGTAAAAAATGCTTGTCTATATCGTATGGTATTCTCAACAATAGATATAGCTTTGTTTATTCGTTTTAAGTCATATCCTTGAGGGGTTGAAACTTTACCCTCTATACTTTCTTTTAACACCAAAAGGTGTGACAACAACTCTCTATTCTTCGTCATTATAATCTCCTATGTATTTGTTCCACTCGTCAGGTGTTATCCCACTTATTAAGAACTCCCTTTGTCCTGCATCTAGATTTGGGAATACGTTTTGTACTAACAAACCACCTATAGTGTCATACCTATCTAAATGGTCTTGTGATATAGGTAGTTCCATTGTATTCATTTTTTTAGTTAGTATTGATTGTCTAGTTACTTGTATCATATTTAATCTCCCTGATTTGGTTTAACAAGTTGTTAAGCTGATTAGTATTTCTTTACCATCTCAACTATAGTGTCTGTCGTGTCATGCTTGTAACATAACAGACAATCCTTACACTTCTGACCTGTGCAATTCTGCTCGTCAACATACTCATGTTCTAGCACATTGTTGAATGTCTTGTCAAAGTGCTTTGGTGGTTTAGCCATGATATGCCCTACCTTTGGATTACTGTAGACGATAATCAAATTCTTAGGCTTATCCCTTGTATCAAAGAATGGTTTGATTATGTCTGTCCTCTTAGTCCACAAGGTAAACGTACAATGTGGGTTGTGTTCAGCAATACGACAGAAGTTTTCTATGTGTGTAAACTTGCCATACCTCTTGATAATCTTACCCTTAGAATCTACAGTTTCTGTACGCAACTCCCCATGTGCATCAAGTCGTTTGAAAGCCACAAGGTATGTAGGTATGTTATCTCGTTCAAGCAATCGTTCTGCTAAATGCTCATTGCGAGACAATGCAGGTTGCATATTCTTACGATACGAGCCGAGCATGACATGACTGTAGCATACACCACAGATGTCCACCACTTTACCTGCCTTGTCGTTCTTAACTTTAGCCTTGATGTATCTGTCGTAACAGAATCCATTTGTAACTGTGTTGTCGCTGATTGCAGTAAGTGATTCCAACTTACCTGTCATTTTAGATGTATGTATTTGTTGTAACATTGACATATCTCCATGTCGTTAGAGTTAAAGTTAGGTAGGCAGTTTAACGTATGAGATGCCTAGCTCCTCCTCTCGTTGTATAGCTTCACAAGTTGTTAAGCTACTTTCTTTTGTATTAGAGCAGACTTGATAGCAACGTACCAATTTTGTGCTACTCTAGGCTTACCATTCCTATTGTAGGCATGGAAAGATGAATACTTATTACCCCAATTAAATCTAATCAAGGCTTCACCTGATTTGCCACCCTCACCCTTGCGAACAAACCAACCCTTTTCAATTATAGATTTGTTTCTAAAGATAACAGGCTTATGACCATCAATATATCTTAACTTTAATAAAGTCAAGGCTATCTTAATTGGTGTGATACCACCTTTAATTGTAGTACCTTTTTTAACGTCTTCAAAATTTATAATAAGCAATTTAGATTCTCCTATTGTTTAGTTGTTATTATGTATAGACCATACCATATGATTTATACTTTGTCAAATGGGCATTATATTCTCAATAATGTATATACTGCACCACCTAATCCTAGCACACCCATTGTATATATAGCTAATTGTATTAGTCCTACGTTGTATAATATATCATTACCCATAATGACTACAACTATTACAGATATAATTAATAAGACTATTCCACCTATTTTTTCAATCATATTCTTCTCCTATATCCCAAGACATACACACTTGTGTTTCTGCCCACCTTTTAGCTTCTTCTATAGTCTTAAATACCTTCGCTATGTAGGGTGCAGGCACTTCATGATGGCTTATGGCTACCCCAACAGATGATGACAACTCATGCGTTGAATGTCTATTGTGATGCGTAATCTCAACTTCTGCATTTGATACGTTAGTACCTCTATAGACTTCTTTTATGTTTTGTCTACCACATGATAGGTAGGGAACAGTTTTGACTAACTCTAATTTTAACATTTTAGTTCTCCTTGTTGAACAGTTTAACAACTTGTGAAGCTGAATTTAGTTTACTTGCTCTCTCTTTACCCCTAGCAATAAGTCTGCTAAGAGCATTGACGTTCTTTTCTTTCTGCTTTTGTTTCAAATAATTACGCAGATTGCTAACATCATTCAATGCACCCCCACGACTAGCCATAATATACCAATCTTGGAATTGATCTCGGTCAGCATGTCGGTGCATGTAGCCACTATGAGAACGTAAACCCCCACTATGACTAGGTACTAACCGACCATTTTCAAAACTCTTTTTCATGTAACCTCCTTCTAAAATCTTGGTTTAATATACTTAATAGTAAAGTATTTGTCAACTAGATGCTTAAAGTACATTTCACAATGCCCAACAGAATAGAAATACTTGTTTATATTAGCTAGTGCATCTTCCCTCGTATCAAATGGGTGAGGGTTATTCTGCAACATATTGTTTCTAAAAAATTGATACTCTTGAGTATTATTATTAATTATGTAGTACATCTTAGCTCCTTCTAGTTTAACAACTTGTGAAGCTGAATTGCTCGGTAAGTTGTTCTCTCATTATGTATATACTATAACACAAGTAATTTATTATGTCAAATCAAGGACTTAGCTGACACCTCAGCAGCTTACACCCCAACCACCACCACTTGAGTTTGGGGTATAGTTAACAACTTGTGAAGCTACCCCCACCACCTACCACCAACATTAGCTTGCAGGCATTGTAATTTGCACGGAAGCACGACTACCACCACCACCACCACTAGGATAGTAGGATAGTAATTTTTTAAAAAAAATATACTTTTTTTAGGCAAAAAAATATCCTAGCCAAAATTAATTGACTAGGATTTTAGGGGTTAGTTTAACAACTTGTTAAGCTGTTTTTAGTTTCTTTTCAGTATCAACAATCTCAATATTGATATTATTTAAATCTTCCATAGCTTCGCAATGTCTATAAAAAGTTTCCATTGTGATATTATTATTTGTCATTATAGAATAAAGATTTGAATAGGCTAAATCTAAAATCTCTTTTTGAATTTCAGCTTGAGTTTTAACAACTTCAACAGTATCAGCTTCAACAGTTGTTGCCTCAGGCTTTTCGTCAGGCTTTACAATTTCAGGTGCAGTATAATCAAAAAACTTTTTCATGTAGTTATTTAAATAAACTGTTGAATTATCAAATAAATCTCTAATTTGCTTTTTACCCTTATATTCAACATTAGTTGCAAGAAAAAATCTAATTTCATCTTTTTTCTCACTATCAACTTTTAACATTTTACCTTTTTCATTCGCATACTTTGGTAAAGATAAAAGCTCATAATTCGTACCCTTTAAAGTTTTGTTGGCAAGTTCACCCTTATCATTTTTAGGTAAAGATTGCATATCATCACAATCTAAAAACCATTGCTCAATATTAGAGCATAAAGATTTAGACAATTTGATATCAAAGTTATTTGATGCAGTAAAGTAAGACTTTGAGAACGTACCGTTTACATATTGATTTTTCATAATTTTAGTTTCCTAAGTAAAAAGTTGAAATGCTTAATTGCCGTTCAACAATTATCAATTTATAGATATTCTCAAATAAGTCAAGCATATTTATAAAATAATTTGGGGTTAGCTTAACAACTTGTTAATCTGCAAGGGTTTGAAACTATAATTATTTTTAAAAATTTTAAAAAGGCGTTCAACTGGTTTTCATTTTATGGGGTATATATTTTGAAATAAGCATACGATATCCATTTCATTTACTTTTCAAATATCATTACATTAAAACCTTATTGAAAAGACAACTGATACCATAACAGTTTATTAGTTTAACAAGTTGTTAAGCTATATTTTGATATTTCAACTTTTTTTTTCGTATATATAGTGTTTTTTTATTTCAAATCAGGGTTTTAGCCTAATATTATCGGATTTGATCGCATGGGGTTGCCACTGCCACTACCCCCGGTACGGTACGTATGCTTGGAGAACTACACAGATTAGGTATTTTAAGTGTTAACCACAAGGATAACTGTCTTAGCAACTAGGATGAGCATACTATATGTACACATTTTGGGTGGGTACAAAATAAATGTCTTGACAACCTTTTATTATTCCGGTATAATTAAGTATAACTTAAACACATTATATATGTTACATATTAAATGTTATTTATTATAATATAAAAAAACATATAAATGTTACATATTAAATGTATCTTATCATATATCCTTAATCCTCCGTACAAATAATTAGAATTGACTTGACAATGAAGAAAAAATCAGTAAAACTATATACAGATAATGTGCTAGAAGCATTTTACCATGCTATAGCAACTAACACACTCGATAAATTGCATATACCCCACAGTGCTGTGTTCTACGTAAGAGCTGCAGTTGAAGCTCATTATGGTAGATCATTTACTTTGAAGCATGTAGAGACTGCTATGAGGGCAGAAGGATGGAGGGATACGTAATGTTTGAGACACTCGTACTTGTATGTATGATTGGCACATCCAATATATGCCACACATTAGCTGATTTGGAAGGACCATACAAAACTAAGCAGGAATGTATAGCACGTGCTTATGAAATAGGTGCAGATTTACCAGAATATATGCCTAACTTTCAAGCTATGAAGTATAAATGCGTAGAAATAGAAGATGACGAAGGTAAAGTGAGAACAAACTATGACAACAAAGACACGCAAAGGCACAATGAAGGGTCACACGATAAGTGGGGGTCACAAACGATCCACTAAATCTGGTGCAGGTATGACTGCAAAAGGTGTAGCCAAGTACAGAAGAGATAATCCGGGCAGTAAACTTAAGACTGCTGTAACGGAAAAGAAACCAACAGGAAAAAGAGCAGCTAGACGTAAGTCATTTTGTGCTAGAAGTGCTGGACAAATGAAAAAGTTCCCTAAAGCAGCTAAAAATCCTAATAGTCGCTTACGACAAGCTAGAAGACGATGGAGATGTTAAATGGCATTAAAGAAAACAACACCTAATCAGGTAGGATTAAAGAAATTACCTACATCTGTGCGTAATAAGATGGGATATTTAAGTAGTGGAGGTGCACCTACTAAGAAAAAGCTGTCTAAGAAGAAAAAAGACAAGGCTATTACAGTTGTTAGCATAACTATAGGCAAGATTAAGAAGAAAAAGCCTAAAGTAACTAAAAAAGGAAAAGCATAATGGCTGAACCAAAGGGATTTAAAAGTTTAGGTGGGCAAACTTTAAATGATGCCACTAGTGGTATGTCACAAAAAGAGTTTGAAAAAACAGTAGCTGATTTACAGAAATCAGGTGAGAGTGTTAATCTAAGACAAGTAGAAAGTATTTGGAATAAAAGATATAGTAAGCAACAAGAGCCTTCTGTAGTTGGTAAGTTTATAAAGAAAATATTAAATTTAGGTAATACAGAAAAACCCGGAGACAAAGAAAAAAAGTATATGGGTGGCTCAATAAAAAAGAAAAGAATAGGTGCTACAGATTATCGTAAGGGTGGCTATGTACTCAGTACTGTAGACAACAGAAAGAAAAAAAGATGAGTATAACACAGTCTAACAAACGTAAGACTCAAAAGAGAACTAGTCAAATGCAGACTAGACCTTTTCAAATAAGCAGTGGTAAGTCTTTTATGACTGCTCTTAAAGCTGCAATAAAGAAAAATGCTGCTACGTTTAGATTTAAAGACAAGTTATACACAACATCTGCATTGAAGAATAAAATAAAGAAGAGTAGTAATGGCACTAGTAAAACTAAAAGCAAAGCCTAAAAGAAATTATCGTAAAGAGTATGATAACTACCACGGTAAACCTGACCAAATAAAAAGAAGAGACAGTAGAAATGCTGCTCGTAATTTACTCAAGAAAAAGGGTGTTGGTGTTACAGGTAAAGATGTTGCACATAGAAATGGCAACCCTAAAGACAATAGACCTTCTAATCTGAAGGTTGTGTCTAAAACTAAGAATAGGTCTTATCCAAGAACTAAAACTGCTGGAAAACTAAATAGGAGAAGTTAAAATGGCAATGAAGAAGAAAACAAAATACATGGCTAAAGGTGGCATGAAGAAAACTAAGTATATGGCTAAAGGTGGCATGAAGAAGACAAAGATGATGTCTCGTGGTGGAGCTGCTAGACGTAAGTAATGTCGTATCTCATAAGTAACGTACCACATTTTAAATGTTGGGTACGTAAGGAGTTCACTTGTAATCATATGGATTATCATGGTGAATACCTACACGCACTAGCTTTCGCAGTTAATACCATACCTGATAGGTCATTAAGTTTTCAGGTAGTTTTCACAGGTTGTACAGAAGAAGAGAATGTACACGGTGGTGCAATGTGGGCAAGGATGCCTATACAAGCACTAGTAGCCGATATACCTGTAGACGAATGGGCAGAGCCAATGGAAGACCACTTGTGTCAACCTTGGGATTGTGAATCAAGAAACCATAGTGTCATAGTAATGGACAGAGTTAGTTCTAGTCCTTGGTTATGTAAAATAGCTAATGAGTTCTATACAGCTAGATATATGTTTACGGTTGACTACACAGACCATGACATAGCAGATGACCCTGCACAGCATAAACAATCACACGTAATGTATTTGTTAGATGCAGGTAAATGGACAGGCAACATTGTTGCACTGCCAAATAACAGAGTAAGAGCTACTAGTCCTGCTCTGTGGGTTACAGGTGAAGGTGCTCCTGATTTTGCTCCATCTCAATGGACACACTCAGCAGAAGCACATGAATCTTATTTAGACCCATTCACTACATTTAACAATTTATACGAGGATAGAGATGTCAAAAACAAAAACATACGCAGAAAAACAAAGAGATAAAAGAATACAAAAACAAGTAGAAAAGTTAGGTGCTCCTAAAGCAAAGCCTAAACCTATGACACTAAAAGATGCTGCTAAAAGACAGTATCTTAAAGCACGACTTACAACATCGGCTTCTGCACTACTTCCCAAAGCAGGATTTAAACCTGCAACCCCTAGTCAGTTACTTAATGGCTTTATGAAAGGTTATAGAGGTTTATATAATGAAGCTGTGCCAAAAGAACTTAGAGACAGAATTAAATTAGAAATGAAAGATAAAAAAGTCGTAAAAGATAAGGATAAGAAAAAGAAGGGTTCATAATGGCACAAGCTAAAGCAAAAAAGACAATAAAAAAAGTAGTTAAGGGTTTAAACAAAGCATCTAAACTTCATGCAGGTCAAGCTAAATCCTTAAAAGCAATTAAACTTAAAAGTGGAGGTAGCACTGTTAATGCAGCAGGTAACTATACCAAACCTACGATGCGTAAGAGAATATTCAACCGTATCAAAGCAGGTGGTAAAGGGGGTGCACCCGGTCAATGGAGTGCAAGAAAAGCACAGATGGTTGCATCAGCCTATAAAAAAGCAGGTGGTGGCTACAGAGGATAATGAAAAAAAAGAAAAAGGCAGACCCTAAAGTTGGCACAGGAAAAAAACCCAAAGGAAGTGACAGACGGTTATATACGGATGAAAACCCTAAAGACACAGTTAGCATCAAGTTTGCCACAGCAGCCGATGCAAGAGCAACCGTTGCAAAAGTTAAGAAGATCAATAAACCATATGCGAGAAAGATACAAATACTTACAGTCGCTGAACAAAGAGCAAAAGTAATGGGAAAGACTGAAGTTGTAGCAATATTTAAAAAAGCAAAAGAACAACTAAAGAAAGCAAATGACAGAAAAACAAATAAAAAATAGATGTGAGACTTGTGAATGTTACGATTGTGACTGCGAAGATTGTAACTGCGACTGTCATAAAGAAGATAATAGTGAGGAGGTACAAGGAGTACCTGTATAGTAAATGATTGAGTTTGTGTTAGTGTTTATGATGGGAATAAGAGTAGTAGACCAAACACAAACATTTGAAGACATAGATAGATGCTTGTACTTTGCAGAAAGATTACAGGCACAACCTTCAATACCACAACAGGAAGGACCTAATCTACAGATAACAGCATATTGTAAGCCTAGAAGGAAAAGATAATGTTAGCAGAACTCGCAGCAGCAAATGCAGCCTTCGGTGTAATCAAGAGTTTTATATCTAATGGTAAGGAACTTTCAGGTTGTGCTAAACAAATATCAGATTTTGTATTTTCTAAGGAAGCCATAGAAAAAAATCTTAAAAAGAAAAAAGCTAAAGGTATAGGTGGTGGAGACTTAGAAGAGTTCATGGCTCTTGAGCAGATAAGAGAAAAAGAAGAAGAACTCAAGAAGATGATGATATATCTAGGTAGACCCGGATTGTGGCAGGATTGGCAAGAGTTCCAAGCAGAAGCTAGAAAGTCAAGACGTTATCAAGAAAAGATGGCTGCAAAACGTAGAGAAGAAATATTAGAGTATGCAGGTTATAGTGTAGGTTTTATTCTTATAGTATTTTTTGCAGGATTGGCAGCTTGGGTTATAGCTAAGTGGACAGGAAAATTATAACACCGTGTATAGGTATCTGTAAATTACAAGATGATATCTGTATAGGATGCTATAGAACAATAGAAGAGATTAAACAATCATATGAAAGCACCACAAAAATCACTAGCAAATTGGACAAGACAAAAGTGGAGAACTAAGAGTGGCAAACCTAGTACACAGGGGTCAAAAGCTACCGGTGAACGTTATCTACCTGAAAAAGCAATTAAGGCTCTTTCTTCCAAAGAATACGCCGCCACTACGGCTGCTAAACGAAAAGCGAAGAGAGCAGGTAGACAAGTGGCTAAACAGCCCAAAAAGATTGCTTCAAAAACGGCGAGATTTAGATGAGAAAAGAAGAATTGTATCTAAACTTGGCGAAGCCGCTGCTGAAGCTAGGAAACTATCTATTCAACAAGCACGTGAAAGCTCTAAGAAGAAGACAAGAAAAAGAAGGCACTAGGAGATTATAATGGATAATATGGTATTAGATGCATGGAATGAACTTAGTTACGTAGAAGGTGTATTATTTACACTGTGGTTATTTATCTTATATTATGGTAAATGTTGGATAGATTCAAAGTTTAATAAAGGAAAATAATGTTTACAGCACTTATAGGACCTATAGCAAATCTAGCTAGTTCTTGGATGGATAGCAAAGTTGAGAAGGTAAAAGCTGATGGTCAGGCTAAAGTTGCACAAGCTAAAGCTAAAGCAGTTGTCGCAGAAAAAGTTGCTACAGGAGAAGTAGAGTGGGAAAAAACTATGGCAGATGCTACAGACGGAAGCTGGAAAGACGAATTTGCCTTGATTGTTTTACTATTACCTGCTATACTAGTATTCATACCTAGCATGACAGAATATGTAAGGGTAGGCTTTGAAGTATTAAATACATTACCTGAATGGTATCAGTATCTTTTATTTATAGCAATTAGTGCATCCTTTGGTATTAAAGGTGCAGGTCAAGCTATGAAAATTATGGGTAAGAAATAATGTCAAATATTATTGAAACAAACTTTGGAACATTAATTAATCCTACAAGGGTAGCTAATGGTAGTGCTTCTAGTATTGTAAAGAGGGGTGCGTTCTATATATTCTCACTTAGACTAAGCAGTGATGACATTAGAGAATATTCTTTTACAGATAGAACTAGAGCAGAAAAGATGAGAAAGATTCTAATAAGCCATTTAGAACAGAGTATAAAATTAAAGAAAGTAAATAGTTAATGAATTTAATAAAACTACAAGACGAATTGGCTGACGATGAAGGAATTAAATACGAAACGTACCACTGCTCACTTGGGCATTTAACCGGAGGTATAGGACATCTTATAACCGAATGGGATACAGAATATTACGATCAACCTGTAGGAACTAAAGTACCTAACGAGCAAGTAAATGATTGGTTTGAGAGAGACATTAAAACAACTATAAACGATTGTAACTTATTGTTCTCTCAATTTGACAATCTGCCAGAAGACATACAACACGTATTAGCAAATATGTGTTTTCAATTAGGCAGACCAAGATTATCCAAATTTAAAAATATGATTGCTGCTGTAGAAGATTTGGATTGGGCAAAAATGGCAGATGAAATGGAAGACAGTAATTGGTATCGTCAGACACCTAACAGAGCACAACGTCTTATAGACCGTGTTGACAAACAAATGATTAAGGAAATACCAGCATGAGTAAAGAACTAACTGAAAGACAACAAAAGTTTCTAGCTGTTTTATTTGATGAAGCAGGGGGAGATGTTGTACATGCTAAAAAGTTAGCAGGATATGCTGATGGCACATCTACAAATGATATAGTTAAATCTATGAAAGAAGAAATCATGGAAGCAACACAAATGTACATGAGTAGAAACGCACCTAAAGCAGCTATGGCTATGGTAGGTGGATTATATGATCCTACAGAATTAGGTATTAGAGATAAAATGGCAGCGGCAAAAGAGTTACTAGATAGAACAGGTTTAGTGAAAACAGAGAAGATGCAAGTAGAATCTACAGGTGGTGTTATGCTTATGCCTGTAAAGAAGACGGAAGATGATGAATAGATCAGTAGGTAAGTGGAAATTACCACAGCCAACAGACTTAAAAGAAGATAATGAATGGACACAGATACCACGCATAGCTCGTACAGTGCCTTTTGGCTACGTACAGAGCTTGGAAGACCCTGACGTACTAGAACCTATACAAAATGAGTTAGACAAGCTAGAGATGGCTAGAAACTACGTTAAACAGTATTCATACAGAGAGGTAGCTAATTGGCTAACAAAACAAACGGATCGTTATATATCTCATGTAGGACTAAGAAAAAGATTACAGCATGAGCAGTACCGTAAGAACAAAGCTAGAAGCCTACGCAAGTGGGCAGACTATGCCGAAAAAGCGATCAACACGATCAAAAAAATCGAAGAAGGTAGAACAGGAGCAAAAGCCTAGCATTAAAGTAATAGATAAAGTTGAGACTATATCTATTGAAGAACAAAATAATGTTATCTTCAAACCTAATGCAGGACCACAAACAGACTTCTTAGCCGCAGGTGAAAGAGAAGTTCTATACGGTGGATCAGCAGGTGGTGGTAAATCATATGCTATGTTAGCAGACCCACTACGTTATATGGGTCATCCTTCATTTAGTGGATTGTTATTACGACATACGACAGAAGAATTACGAGAACTTATATATAAGTCACAAGAGATATACCCACGTATTTGGTCTGGTATAAAATGGTCAGAACGAAAGATGCAATGGGTAGCACCATCAGGTGCAAGATTATGGATGTCTTATCTTGATAGAGATGATGACGTTCTAAGATATCAAGGTTTAGCTTTTAGTTGGATAGGCTTTGATGAGTTAACGCAATGGGCAACTCCCTTTGCTTGGAATTATATGAGATCACGTTTACGTTCTACAGCACCTGACTTACCAATTTTTATGAGGGCAACAACAAACCCCGGAGGAAGAGGACATCATTGGGTAAAGAAAATGTTTATTGATCCTGCACCTTATGGACAAAAGTTTGATGCAACAGATATTGAAACAGGAGAAGCACTCAAGTATCCAGCAGGACATGAGAAGGCTGGCAGATCATTATTCAAAAGGAGATTTATCCCTGCAAGATTATCAGACAATCCTTACCTTGCAGAGCAAGGGGATTACGAAGCCATGCTCCTATCGTTACCTGAACAGCAACGAAGGCAACTATTGGATGGCGATTGGGATATTAAGGAAGGTGCTGCTTTTACTGAGTTTGATAGGAATATCCATACTATTGAGCCTTTTCGCATACCTAGTAATTGGGTTAAGTTTAGAGCTTGCGATTATGGTTATGGTAGTAAGTCTGGTGTTCTTTGGTTTGCTGTATCGCCATCTGAACAACTTATTGTCTACAGAGAACTTTACGTTAGCAAAGTACTTGCCACAGATTTGGCAGATATGATATTAGAAGCAGAAGCAGGTGATGGTAATATAAAGTATGGAGTATTAGATAGCTCTTTATGGCATAAACGTGGAGACACAGGACCATCGTTAGCAGAACAGATGATTATGAAGGGATGTAGATTTAGACCTTCAGACAGAAGTAAAGGCAGTCGTGTATCAGGTAAAAATGAAATACACAGAAGATTACAAATAGACGAGCACACAGAAGAACCAAGACTTGTGTTCTTTAATAATTGTACTAATATTACATCGCAACTACCTGCCTTACCTATCGACAAGAAAAATCCTGAAGATATAGATACTCATTCAGAAGATCACTTGTACGATGCATTAAGATATGGTATAATGTCAAGACCTAGATTTAGTATATTTGACTATGATCCTATGGGTGTACCAAGTAGGGGTATGCCTGTAGCTGACGCAACCTTTGGATATTAATATGGCAGATGAAGATTTAAATATGGATACTGATGCAATAGCATTAGAAGATACAGAAGAAAATTCAGTAGAGAACGAACCATCTACTGCAGCTTTAACTAATTATGTTATGAGTAAGTATAAAAAGTCAGAAGACTATAGATACGAAGATGAGCAAAGATGGGTTAGAGCATATAGAAACTATAGGGGTTTGTATGGACCTGATGTTCAGTTTACTGAAGCAGAAAAATCACGAGTATTTATTAAAGTAACGAAGACTAAAACATTAGCAGCCTATGGTCAGATTGTTGATGTTTTATTTGCAAATAATAAGTTTCCGTTGAGTGTTGATCCAACGGAGTTACCAGAAGGAGTAGCAAAAGATGTTAACTTTGATCCTAAAGAACCTCAAGAACTTATGGGAGATAATGATTTATTATCCCCTTATGGGTTTAAAGGAGATGGCAAAGAACTACCCAAGGGAGCTACTACAAAGAGCTTGGAAGATATGCTTGGTCCTTTGGCAGATAATTTGTCGAATATTGAAAATCTTAAAGAAGGTGTGGGTAAAACTCCTTCAGCAATTACGTTTAGTCCTGCGATGGTTGCGGCAAAAAATATGGAAAAGAAAATCCACGACCAACTAGAAGAGTCTAATGCTAATAAGCATTTAAGAAATACAGCTTTTGAAATGGCACTATTTGGTACAGGTGTTATGAAAGGACCTTTTGCTTTTGACAAAGAGTATCCTAATTGGGATGAAGAAGGTGAATATAATCCTGTATTTAAAACTGTACCTCAAATAAATCATGTATCTGTTTGGGATTTTTATCCTGATCCTGATGCTAATAATATAGATGAAGCACAGTACGTTGTACAAAGACATAAAATGTCAAGATCAGAATTACGTGCTTTAAAAAATAGACCTTTCTTTAGAGAAGAAGTTATTAAAGAAGCAATAGCTGAAGGAGAGAACTATGTTAAGAAGTATTGGGAAGATGATCTTACCGATTATAATCAAGAAACATATGTAGATAGATATGAAGTAATTGAATATTGGGGTATGATGGAAACCGACCTTCTTATAGATCAAGAAGTAGATATACCTGAGGATTTGCAAGACTATGATGAGTTACAAGTAAATATATGGTGTTGTAATAATAGAATTATAAGAGCAGTTTTAAATCCATTTAAGCCTGCTAGAATACCCTATATGGCTTCTCCCTATGAATTAAACCCATATTCTTTCTTTGGAGTAGGTGTTGCAGAAAACATGGATGATACTCAAACACTTATGAATGGCTTTATGAGAATGGCTGTTGATAATGCTGTGTTATCAGGTAACTTGCTTATAGAGGTAGATGAAACTAATCTAGTTCCGGGGCAAGACTTATCAGTATATCCGGGCAAGATATTCAGAAGACAAGGTGGTGCTCCGGGTCAAGCTATATTTGGTACTAAGTTTCCAAATGTATCAGGAGAGAATATACAGTTATTTGATAAAGCTAGACAGCTTGCAGACGAAAGCACAAGTATACCTTCATTCTCACATGGACAGACAGGTGTTACAGGTGTAGGTAGAACAGCATCAGGCATATCAATGTTAATGAACGCAGCAAGTGGTAGTGTTAAGACTGTTATTAAAAATGTAGATGACTATTTATTAAAACCTTTAGGTGAAGGCTTTTTTAGATTTAATATGCAGTTTGATTTTGATCCTAAGATAAGAGGTGACTTAGAAGTAAAAGCTAGAGGTACAGAAAGTCTAATGGCTAATGAAGTAAGAAGTCAAAGATTAATGTCTTTCTTACAAGTAGCATCTAGTCCTGTACTCGCACCTTTTGCTAAGTTTCAGTATATTATTACAGAGATTGCTAAAGCATTAGACCTTGATCCAAGTAAAGTGACAAACAACATGGATGAAGCAGCAGTGCAAGCAGAACTAATGAAACAGTTTCAAGGACCTCCACAGCAACAAGCACAACAACAACAACCCCAAGAAGGTGCAAACCCACTAGACCCAACAGGAGCAGGTGGTAGTACCATAGGAACAGGACAAGCTCCAGTTCCGGGAGAACAAGGATTTACAGGAGTACCTCAACAAGGTGGACAAGCAAATACTCAGCCAACTGAAACCGTTGGTGAACAACCTTCAGTTAATGAACAGCTTCAATAATTATATTGATGCATTGATTGAACAACAACAAAAGGCTTTAGAGCAATCTGATAATGTTATTATGATGCATAGATCACAAGGAGCTATCGCAACATTAAGACGAATGAAATTATTACGAGAATCGGTAAACAATGGCTAGTTCTACACAGCAACAGTTTCAAAATGTTTTATCTAAATTAGAAAAAAAAGATAAAGAGGGAGTTACCAAAGATGAAGCATATACTGCTGCTTCTATAGCTCCTATAACAGGAGATGCTATTGCTATTAAAGAATTACCAGATGATGTTAAACAGATAAAAACTTTATTTGAAGAAGGCTATAGAGAAGCTGACTTTAAAAAATTAGGTATGGGTGCATTATATACAACTGCTGTTACAGCAGGTCTTATTCCTGTAGCAGGTGTGTTTGGAAGAACAGCTAAGTCCTTTCTAAAACCTGTAATTAAAAAAGCATCAGATGAAATGTCTAGTGTTTTTAAAACAGCATCAGGAGATATGAACATGACACCTGCTCTTGCAGGTGATACTCCTACAATTAATAAATCTATTTCTTATAAAGAAGTTGGTTCTAGTAATTTAACAGATACTAAAAAAACTTTTAAAGATCGTGGAAAATTAAGTAAAACTGTTCAACAGATAATATTAAATGATAATCCTAATGATATTAAACGTATTTTACATAAGGATGATGATTTTGCTAAAGCAGTAGGAGGAGAGCTTAGATTAGGAAAATCAAAACAAGACCCTAGAGATTTAACCGATTCACAATTAAAACAATCAAGAAAAGAAGTATATAATTTAACACAAGAATTATTAAAGGATCAACCAGATGTTTTAACTGTATATAGATATGGAAAACTTAATGCTGAAGATGGTGTGTCCTCGTTTACATTAAATCCTAAATATAGAGCAGATAATCTAGCATGGCAAAAAAGATTACAAGACCCCTTTCAAGTTTATACAGTAAAAAAAACAGATGTACTTGGATCACCTGATATAAATTCTTTTTTTGCTGGTGGTAGAAAATTTGATGAAGATGAATTAATTATAAAAAATGATACTGTTAAATTAGTAGATGAATATCAAGGAAAAAAAGTATATCATGCCACAGCTAAAAATTTTAAAAAGTTTGGTTTTGTTTCAAAAGATGATGCCGCCGACATAGGATTTCATGTAGGAACTCCTGTACAAGCAGAACGAAGAACTACAAAAAAGACAGGGGAAAGAACATTACCTCTACAATTACGGACTACACTTAAACCTGCAAGAATACCTGACCTAAGTTCTTTTAAAGAACCTAAACGATGGTTAGCTGAAATATCAGTAAATGGTAATGATAAAGATTTATTACGTTTTCTTATGCAAGACCCTAAAGATGCTAATTTAATATTAGATCAAGTTGAGAATAAGATACCTATAAAAATGAATAACACCACATACTATATGCTACCTGATGCTGAACGTATGGGTATGGATAAAAATTTATGGAAAGACTTAGTTCTAGAAGCAGGCAGGGCAGTAAGAGTAGGCTTAGACACAACTAAAAATTATAATGACAGAAAAGAGTGGTTTGAAACAATTAAAAGAGTAGCTAATAAAAATGGCTACGATTCTTACGTATATAAAAATGAATATGAAGTCGGTAGTGCTTCTCCTGATGATTTAGCAGTACAGATAAAAGAAGCAATGGCAGGTAAACGTGATCCTAAAACTATTGATGTAGGCAAGCAGTCAGACAGTTATATGTTATTAGAAGAAGATCAAGCAAAGGGTGTGTTTGGTACAAAGACAAAAGGTGATCCTGACTTTATGAAAAATAAAGGTGGACTATTATTAGCAGAAGGTGGAGTAACAATGAATAAACAAATGGAAATGTTTGACGATGGTGGTCTCAAAGATGAAGGTGGCACAGTTGATCCTGTATCAGGTAATGATGTTCCTCCGGGTTCTACACAAGAAGAAGTCAGAGATGATATACCTGCACAATTAAGTGAAGGAGAATTTGTATTTCCTGCTGATGTGGTTCGTTTTATTGGTTTAGAAAAACTAATGCAAATGAGACAAAAAGCTAAGATGGGTTTAAAAAAGATGGAAGAGATGGGTCAGATGGGTAACTCAGAAGAAGCTACCATACCTGATGATATACCTTTTGATATAAATGATCTTGACATGGAAGACGAAGAGCCGTATAATAGTGAAACTACTGAAATGGCACAAGGGGGTGTTATTAAGGCTGCTACAGGAACACTTGTGAATACAGCACCTAATACATTTACACAACAGTCACAGTTTGCTAATCAGCAACTGCCTACAACAAATACATATACAGCACCTACAATACCTGCACCGACAGCTGCACCTGTAGGTGGTTATACACCTCAGTTTTCAGGTCAGACAGGTCAATCAGGACAAACAGTTATACCTACATTTCAAAACTTACTAGGTAATACCGATGGCAGATATGATGAGCTACGTGAATACAGAAGTGAGTCAGGTATGATATTAAAGATACCTTTTGTTAATGGTGCTCCTATTTATCCTATACCTGAAGGCTATACATATGTAGACCCTGAAGAAGTTGTAGAAGAAGCACCTGTTGTTGAATCTACTACACCAACTACTACTAAGGTAGCTGAACCTGAAGATAACAATGATTCAGCAGATCAAGACAAAAAAAATGAAAATGTTAAAAATTGGGGTACAGAAAATCCTCAGTTTATTAATGTAGGTGGTAAAGCAGATGAAAAAGGTATAGTCACAGGTTCTAAACAGTATTCTATATCAAAAGTTGTTGAAGGTGGTTTTAGTGTACCGGGAGCTATATCCGTTGCTAAAGGTTTGGGTGAAGGATTTAGAAGTCTTGCTGCAGGTGGTATATATGATGATGATGCTAAATACGCAATAGGATCAAAGGGAGAAAAAGGTAAAACTATATTTACAGGTAAAGAACTTAATGACTTATTTTCAGTAACTGTAGTTGATCCTAGAGACAAAAGTAAAACAATAAGAAAAAAGAAAATAACTAAAACAGCATGGCAAGATTTTGATAAATTACTTGTAAGCAAAACAAATCAAAGATTTTTTGAAGAAAACTTTGGTGATGCTAATATAACAGGTAAAGGCTATGAAGACCTTACAAAAGAACAGATGAGGGAAATACAAGATGTTTTAACTGGAAAAACAAAAGCTGATGCAGGTACAAAAACAAATGAAGGATATACCCCAGACCCTAAAAACTATGAAACTATGGCAGATTTAGCATCTCAACAACAATATAATCAAAGTAATGAATCTTACGATGGAGGTGCTGGCGAGGATGCTGCTGCAAGTGGTGGTTACGGAGATCAAAACCCAAGCACAGGTACGGACTATGGTGGAACATATAAAGGCTCGTTAATAACACGTAAACAACCGTCTAAACAAAAACCAAAGAAGATGAAGCGAGGTGGATTAGCTTCACGTTAATAATCCACAATTAAAGGCTACTTATCCCCCAACATAATGGCTACGATAACCCCAAAAGGAGAAGACATATGGCTGAACAAGCACAAGAGATGGTGGTAGATGTTACACCAAAGAAAAAAGCATTTATGGCAAAGCCTTCTACTCACGAAGATAGAATTAAAAGAGATGAGCAGGAGTTAGAAGAATTAAAAAAGCAAGCTGAAGGTAAATCAACAGAAACTGTTACAGAAGAAAAAGCAGAAGAAGCAGAAGAGCCAAAGAACGCAGAAGAAAAAACTTTTAAAAAAAGGTATGGAGATTTAAGAAGACATACACAAGAAAAAGAAAAGCAGTTTCAAAAGCAACTAGATGATTTAAAAGAACAGCTAGGTAAAGCAACTAAAAAAGAAATGAAGTTGCCTAAGTCTGATGAAGACATAGAAGCATGGGCAACAGAGTACCCTGATGTAGCTAAGATTGTTGAAACTATTGCTATGAAGAAAGCAAGAGAGCAATCAAAAGATATAGAAGACAGGCTACAAAAAATAGATGAAATGTCTATTGAAGCTAAAAAAGAAAAAGCTGAAGTAGAATTAATGAAAATTCATCCTGACTTTGGTGATATCAGAGATAGTGATGACTTTCACGATTGGGCAGATGAACAGCCAAAATGGGTACAGGATGCACTATATGAGAACGATAATGATGCGAAGTCAGCAGCAAGAGCTATTGACCTCTACAAAGCAGATAAAGGAATTGGCAAGCCAACTAAGAGCAAGAACGATAAAAGTGCTGCTAAAGAAGTTAATACGAAGAAAAACAGGTCTATTCCTGATGCTGAAGGAGCAACTAATAAAATTTTAGAGTCTGACGTACAAAAAATGTCTGCTGATGAATACGAGAAAAATGCAGACATGGTTATGGAAGCAATACGTTCAGGAAACTTTATATACGATTTATCTGGTTCAGCTAGATAAAATAGTTGACAAACAGTTATTTATATGTATAACTAATATCAACTAGAAGTGTGACCTCTCCACGTGGACAACTCACATATTACACTACACTTGAAAGCCTACCTAATTGTATGAGCCTACATTTGATTAGCTATCAAAACGTACAACCTCAAATACTATTAGCCGATGACGAGTAAATATAGCACATTTTGTGCATTAGTCTTATTTTCAAAATGGAGATGAAAATGGCATTTAAAACTGCAGCAGGTTACGGTAATCTGCCTAATGGTAATTTCTCCCCAGTTATTTACTCTAAGCAGGTTCAGTTAGCCTTTAGGAAAAACTCCGTTG
>Ga0208791_1000401_pt1 | contig 19989 bp, 26 predicted proteins | sample 11_taG_FD_184084 | JGI IMG/M metagenome (GOLD analysis project Ga0208791, IMG submission 184084) | Marine viral communities from the Subarctic Pacific Ocean - 11_ETSP_OMZ_AT15265 metaG (SPAdes) (version 2) | ecosystem: Environmental > Aquatic > Marine > Oceanic | place: Pacific Ocean | collected...
TGTGTATTCTGCATCCACAGCATTAGTTAGAAGTGGGTATTTACTACTCATCTCATCTACCCATTTACGTGAACCACGCAGGAAGGGTAGCCATACCTTACGGATAGCAGGTGTGGTGAGTAACCAAGGAACTGCTGTCAGTTCGTCCTGTTCACATACACCATAGATACCTGCTATCTCTTCTGTATCTGTTACAACAATAGTCCAACACTCTGTGGACTCATCTAAGCCTAACTGTAACGCTTCTCTAGTACTGCCATGCGAAGCTAACACTTCCTGTGCATCCTCTGGTCTTAAGTTATCTATCAGATAATCTACATCTGCCTGAGTACTCTGCCTCACATGACCTTTCATTACATTCTCCTTGAACGTAGTACGTAGAAACCTTCCCACTCTGCTGATTGAAATGTGCAGGGTAGGTGGCTACTACTCTTTAGAGTTACGGTTGTACTAGTAGACTTACCTAGCACACCAAAGCGGTACGTGCCAGAGTCAATAGCGGCCTGATTTAATATGTTAGTAGCACCACCTACGATACGTCCTGTGAACTGTCGTGTGTAGGGTGTCCTTCTAAGCGGTGTCACATCTACCTCAAAGAAACCTGACTTGTCATATACGACTGCATAGTTTCTTAGTTGTAGGTGTCCTGTTGTAATAGGTTTGTTTTCTGCTTTAACTACTGGTTCTGAGAACTCGTACTTAAATGTAAACGGTACACCAGCAAACACTACCTCACTATTAGACAGCTTACCTGCTACATCAGACAGAGGTATAATCTTACCAGTCTGGTCTACATAGATAGCAGTAGCATCAGTGTAGGGTAGGGTAGTAGTTCCACCTGATTGTAGGATTACTCGCCTATCTAGGTGTACTGAGAAGCCACCAGTAGTATAGGTGGTAGCATCGTCCACTGAAAGGTTGATACGCTCTAGGAACAGGTCGTTGCCCCTTTTAAGCAGTATTGTAATATCTGCCAAGTTAAACGAATAACCTATGACATCCCCACCAAACACCCAACGTGACCAAGAAGCCTGTAGCTTCTCTCTACCCTGCCAGTAGTATCTATACACATATAGTGCTGTAGGGTCATTGTCAGATTGTACAAGTATCATGTCCTCATTAGAGGATGCTTGAATGTTCTTTATCTCACCGTTTAGATACTCAGGTACGTGTGCTGTAATCTCTGTAGCATCGTTAGTATCTGTGTCAGAGTCTACAAAGTACTCCCACATACCAGACCATGCACCACGCTTAGACGCGAAGTATACATACTTACCTGACTGTGCTGGCTTGGCCCTTAGGCTAGCCTCAAACTCTGTGGTGTTAGCTACGTTAATAGTCTCTGGTGTGAGTACAGGGTCAGCAGTAACCTTGAACTGTGTAAGGTCTGAGAAGAGCAGTAGGCTCTCGTTAAAGGGTACTGCGTGTTTAAGTATACTAACCTTGTTAGAGGACACTGCAACGTCTATAGGGTCACTATCCACAATAGTTAGTACAGACTTACGGAAGAAGTCAAACTCCTCAAACTCGCCAGCACGTGAGAAGATTACATTCTCATCTGCTAGTACACCTAGTCTATTCCTGTGAAAGAAGATGTCTGCTAACTTAAAGTCAACAAAAGAGGGGAAGGGGTTAGTATCATCATCACCTACTTTTCTATCTCTGTAGGTTACAGGGTCAAACTGGAAGTCACCACTAGCCAGCTTAATAAGCTTGTGAGGCATAGTAGATGCGTCTAGCTGTGTTAGTGCGGCTGGTTCTACAGTTTCTTTCCACACACCATCGTTAGTAAACTTGACGTAGTAATCATCCTGTGCTTTCTGATTATCACCAGATACTTTGATTACAAAATTGGTTGGTCCTTCAGTAGGTAGTTTCTTAAAATCCTGTGTCTCGTCCTTAAATATAAGTAAGTGGTCCCCACCGTGTGAGTCACCTACTTCTACTTCAAAGTCAGTACTATCAGTAGACTTAATCCATAATACAGAACCATAACGTGTCACATCGAGTCCTGCAATAGGCCCACTGTTTGTAATGTTTTCATAATAAGTTGTACTAACAGAACCACTGGTAAACTTACGTAAGTTGGTAGCAATCAAATCTGTTGATGCACCACGCTCTGCGTCCTGTGTGAGTGCTGTACTAGACTGTGTACTAGACTTAGTAGCAAATTCAACAGTACCAGTATTACCACCCTTTGTCAATTTAAGTCTGTAGGTAGAAGAGTAGTCAGCCTGTTTAACATAGACCAGTGCTTCTGGATTACGTGTAGAGGCTGTAGCTGTGCCTTTTGCTATCGTAGTATTCTTGTTTACAATAAACGTAGAGTCTGCAATAGAGACAGCCGCTAGCTCTTTACTAGGGTCAGTAAGTCCTGACAAGTAAGAAGCTGCGTTGTTAGTGACAGTCTTGGATGTGCCATCCTTGTCAAACACCCTGATTACACCAGCAGTATCTACCACCATAGAGTAAAACTCATTCTCATCTCTACGGATAGTATGTACAAATGCCTTGTCTAGGTTACTGATAGTACCTAAGTTAGCTACATGGGTAGTGCTAGGACGCTTAGACAATCCTGATACCACACTAGATAGTCCGTTCTCCTGCACCTCTGCTTGTGTGTTAAGGCGTAGGGATGGTGGCTGTTGTGATACCCCATTAATGAGGTTTGGTATGGATTGACTGATGAGTGCCATTAGAGTGTTCTCCTACCCTGCCTATCAATGATAGAGTATGTGTCATAGTTATCAAAGATGTTATGGTCATCTGCTGCCTTGTCAAACTCTTTTAGTTCCATTAGCGCAGTCATCTCATCTCGTTCTTGAAAATCATGTAGTGTATTAGAACCAACCACACGGTCTTGGAAAACCCTTGTAGCTTTTAGTACTATATATCTCTTAGCTACCTCAGGTAGGTCACTAAAGTTTAATTGAACCACAACGTCTAACTGAGTAGAAGCACCTACATTAAAGGTGTGGTTGGTCCTGTCATACATCTTTAGGCCACGCTGGACTAGGTTAGGACTATCAGCCGCTAGCGTAGCGTCAGCACGTAGGATGTCGGTACCTAATATAATGTGTCCGTTAGTATCCTGTGCAAAGCTTTTATTTAATTCTGTGTTGAAGTGCCAGCCCATAGACTGTACTTCTCTATCTATTGTGTTTAATATTGTTTCAGCTACCTCTGCCTCAATAAGACCAGAGGATAAACTACTTACAGGTGCTTCGCCAATGGCAGAAAGCATCGTGTTGACTGCATCTAATTGTGTTGTTCCTGCCATATCATTTACCTTTATGCTTTCCACTTAGTCTTGTTGGCCCAATAAGCCGCACTTGACGGTCCTTTAGCTATGTTCTTGGCATGACGAGACTTAAATGCTTTGCGTTGTTTTGCTGATTGATTAGTCTTAGCACCTCGCTCACCGAACCTAATTATTTTAGGTTTATCCTTAGTGCCTACTAATACAGCATGTGACTTCTTACCCTTAGGGGAACTTTTAGGTATCCTTAAACCCCTAAAGGTTTCTCCTGCGTGTGTAATACTCATCTTATTTCTTCTTCATATACTTGTTCTGGACAGGCTTACCCACCTTCTTGGCTTCTTTCTTAGCGGCCTCTTGGCCTTTCTTAGTATACTTAAAATGTTTTGAACCTACTTGTGGCATAATTATTTCCTATACTGTGCTGTCTTCTTAGCAATCTTGAGGGGTTGACGGACAAACTGTTTACCTTTGCGAGAACCTTCACGCTTTGCTTTGGTAGTAGCAGCGTACTCTGATGAAGAGAGCGACTTAATAGCCGCCTCTGGTAGGTAACGCTCACCTGTCTTAGCAGATGGCTTACCAGACTTAGTACGCCACTTCTGTTTGGTCCACTTCTTAAGGCTTTCCTGAGGCTTCTTCACGATGTGTAGCCCCCACCTGCTTTCTTGTAACGTGATGCAAGTAGTTGTGCTTTACGAGCAGACCATTGACCAGCGTTACCGCCCTTGCTTCCAGCTTTAATGCTATTGAACATACGCTTACGCATGGTAGGCTTAGTGTAATTACCTGCCTCGTTTACACGTGACTTCTTAATTTTTAATTTATTCATAACACCATCCAATAAATGGAGAGAGGCTCTAGAAACCTCTCCCCTTTGTTATGTTAAGCGTCAGCGTCAAGCAATGCGATACATGATGCAGGACGTAGGACGTTATGGCCCATTGCGTACTTAGCAACCATGAGTGTACCCTGACGGTTAATCTGATACTCAGACTCCATACCAAGGTCAAGCAACTTAACAGTAGCTACTGCTTCTGGTGTAAAGACAAAGCCTTTAATCAGTGAAGCTTCTGCTACCATGTCACGCCCATCAACAGCGGCTGTCGGTAGGTCGTAGTGTGTTGTACGGCCTGAACCAGCAGTGTTTGCTAGTGGTGCATTGTCTGATGTCTTACCTTCAGCAGCATCACCTGTAGTGAAGTTAGTGTACAGGTTAGAAACGTCAGCATGGTTTGACATGATTACAGGAATACCTGCAATAGCTGGAACCATACCTGATGCAACAGAACCGTTACCACCGAAGTCTTTGTTCATGTATGTCAGCTTAGAGCCATCAGTTACATCCATCAGTGCATAGTACTGTGCTGGTGGAAGGACAACGATTGCGTTCTCTGACGGAATGTTAGAGATGTCCATTGTCTTCTTGGCATCAAAGATAGCTTTAGCAATCTTCGCAGGGTCAAGCAGGTCAGCAGTAGCCGTACCTACAGTGACGTTACCAGTAAAGTCTTCTTCACCAAATGCTTTATAGTCTTGGATAAGACCAGCAGCGGCTGTAGCGTTAGTTGACAGAGCCGCCTTAACGAGCATACGTGCTACGTTACGGTCAGCTTCGTTAGCCAATGCAATACCAGCTTCTTTTGAGTAGATGGAACGTACATCGTAGTGGTTAATTGCTTCATCAATGTTAGCAATGAACTGGCTAGAGATGAGCAAGTCATCAATAGTTACAATGCGTTCACCAGCGCGAATGGAGCCACCAGTGATTTCGTTTCCGGGGGTTAGGTACTCAGCAGTTGCGCGTCCAGTCATTGGAAACGATGCGGATTTACCTTTGCTGATTGTACGTGTACGTACTTTATCAGATAGTACTTTCTTTTCCTCATAGGCAGTCAGGACTTCTCCAGCGTACAGCTTAAGAAAGAGGTCACGAACGTCACCTGTGAGGTTATTCTGGCCTTGGAAGCTTACGCTATAGGCCGGATTTGAAGCAGCTTGTGCCATTTTATTACCTCGTTAGTTTTAAGTTTTAGTTGTGCCTCAACTTTACTATACTTTCTCCAACAGATTGTCCCTCGCAAGGGGTCAGGGGTAGTCGTGTCTAGTAACTTTGAGTAGGGTTTCCCCTTCTAAGAACACCAGTTAGATGTGCTTAGAAGGAGAGAGGAAGGAAAGGAGACTTCCTCAATCCCATGCAACATGTTAGAACAGGCTAGATTTAGCTAACTTATTAGCTACCTGTTGCCTGTAGGCAGGGTCTTTAGCGTATCTAGGGTCACTCATAGCAGCAGTGAGTTCCGCATTACTTTCAAAACGCCCACCTGAGGATACAGAAGCTGTTTGTCCCTGTAGTAGGGAAGGTTCTGCCTCAGAACGATAACGTGCGTTTAGACCTTGGATGGCAAGTCTCATAACATTAGAGTCTCTTGATTCCATCGTTGCATTAAAAGCATCAATCTCATTGTCGGGTAAGTTATCTGATGCCCATTGTACCATGTTAGTATATTGTTCTTCACCACCTGTGATGGAGTACATCTCAGAGGTTACTTGAGTAGCCAAGGCATCCTGCCCTGCTACCCATGAGTCTACCATAGACTGTGGGAAGCCAGCTTCTTCTAGTGCTTGATAAGCTTCAGCAGACAATTCACCATTCTCTGCGTACTCTTCCTCAAACACTTCAAAGTCTAGACCCTTACTGTCTAGTAGTTCAGACACCTCAGAAGCAGACTCATTACCTGTAGCTTCTACTGTCTCTGTTTCTTCTGTCTCGTCACCCTTGCCTAGCTTAGTCTCTAGTGCAGAGTAAGCTTTAGCCATATCTTCAGGTGACTTAAATTTCTCAGGTAGCCATTCAGGACGTTCAGGGTCTTGCTGGCTACCCTCTACTTTCTCAAGCATTTCTTTTACATGTTCTTGAGATTCAGGTTCAGGTTCTTGATAAGTGTTAATAGCTTCTGCCATCTATTACTCCGCTTCTGTCACAGCCTTTGCAATCTGAGGTCCAGCACTTTGTGCCATACCTGCGGCTGTCTGTTCTAACATTTGTTGTTGTTGCATTTGTTGTTGCATCATCTGTTCTTGTTGCTTCTGCTCTGCTGATTTAATCAGGCCAGAAGTATCAATGCCTAGTGATGCGGCTAATCTATCTATGTAGTCACCTAAGTTCATCTCACTCTGAATAACCTCAGGACCAAGTGGCTGAAGATACTGTAAGAATGTAGCAAGTTTGTTTAGGTCTTGTCCTCTACCTAGTGCTTCAATACCTGTGACAACAGTAGGTTTAACACTGTCCTTAGGCATCTTAGGCATCTTGCCCTGCTTGACAAGAGACTCAAGAAGCAGATTAATAAGAGGTAGTTGAAACTCCTGTGACAGGATTGAGTATACACCACCTAGTGCAGTCTCTAGTTCCTGTGCCATAAAGCGTACTTCTTCAGCCGTGACACGTTCTGCTGAACGCTGTACACTACTGTTAAGTAAGAAAGCTGATGCTAGTCTATCGTTAATCATACGCATAGTCTCTAGTGCTACACGGAAATCTGCTGACTTCTGGACCTGTAGTGTAGAGACATCATTAGCATCACCTGTTAAGAAAGCACCATTAGGAGCCTTGGCTAGGTTAGATGATTTAGTCTGACCATTAGGACGTACTAGGAATAGAACCTTAGAAGAGGCTGCACTTCCCTGTACGATAGCCTGTGTCAATGCTTCAAGACTACGTAAGTCACCCATGTATTCTTCAATAAAACCACGCCCATAATCTTCACCATCAATACGGATAAAACGTAATGGAATGAATGGGTTACTGTCCTTCTTGAATGTTCCACGTGAATTAGGAACCTCGATACCAGCCACTTCCTGATGTACCATCTGCCCTTTTTCAGTAGTCTTTACGCAGGTATATAAGTCATAGTTCTTTACTGGTGTGTCAGATGGTGGGATGATTTCCTTCACTGCGTCAGGAAGCATCAGGGGTGACACACTTTCTTTCGTGATAATCTCTAAGATGTTACCCATAGCATCACGCTTTGTAACGTAACGGTCAGGTCTATACACCTTCATGCCACCCTCTTTGGGCATGTATACTAGAGCATTACCAGTAACGATAAGTAGTTTTAGTGCCTCAAATACAGGGACACGAATAGACTTACCTTCAATTTCTTGCATAGCCGCACGTTCAATACGTGCAAGCCCCTCTTCTACCTGACCACGATTATCACCTGCTATCTGTTGCAGGTCAAAGTCATCAATAGTCAGACGAAAGAATGGGCTATTCGGTGGCAGTAGAGCAAGAAGCAATTTAGATGCGAGGTTATTTACACCCCTTGCTCCAATGCCTTGATAAGGTGTAGCATAAGTAGATGAACTACTATGCCCTTCCTCTGGCATGAGAGTAGGAATGGTTAGCTTCGCTGCCTCACGGCCTCTCTCAAGGAACGTATCACGCTCACTCTCAAGCTGACTGTAGCGTTTAGCTACTGTACCTACTTCTTCTTCCATTTAATTATCCCTTCGGAATATTTAATCCTGATGAACCTTCACCACCTACTTGTGCAGCAGACTTGGACTGACCTACTAAGGCACGTTTGCCTCTACGTCTACGTCCTAGTTTAGATGAACCAGTTACATCTTCTGCAATATCTACCATTGTGTCAGCATCACGGTCACTGCCTTTAGTAGTGGCGGTAACTGGTGCTGGCGGTGCTGGCGGTGGTGGTGGCGGTGAGCGTCTACGTCCTCCACCCATCTTAAGACCCCTTCGGTATCTGTAAGCCAGAACCTTCACTGGCTACTTGTGTTGCTGTATCTTTTGTAATGTCCTGACGTAAGGCTCTCTTACCTTTACGCTTCTTACTAATCTGCTCTGACTCAAGTTCAGTGTCATCTAACTCAATGTCAGGTGTCTTCGTTACTGCTGTAACTGGACGAGCAGGTGTTGGTAGTGGCGCAGGACTGCGGCTTCCCATAAATCCACCCATGTTAATCTTCCTCATAATCTTGGTTTTGTAATCCTACAAGCTTCTGTATAATAGACTGTTGACCCCTAAGGAAAGCTAATTCCTCAGGGGACACTTGTTCAAGCGGAAGTTTGTTAGGATACAAGTGTTGTAGATGGTTTAATAGTCCATCCGTTATGTTAAAGTCGTTACCTAATAGTTTCATTTTACGCAAACTTTCGCTAATGTTGTAACTTTAGATGTCTACTAACTCACATGCACCAGCAGTGCACGCCAGAGTTTGACCACCTGTTGTTGTATCTTCCTTCTCATAGAGTGAAAGTGCTGTCCAATCAATCGTGCTAGGCATCTGTTTCTTGAGTGTCTCATATGTTTTCTTATCTATATCCTGATAGGGTGCTTGTGCATATGTATGGTCACTGTGTGGTAGGAATGAGATACCAGAGCAGATGTCAAAGTTAGCATATACCCATGCACCTACTGCCATCCACTCCTCATCACGTACTGTGATGGTGACTGAGGGCTTATGCTCACACCAGTTTAGAGCGTATGTCTTCCATAACTCTAGCTGTTCTAGTGCTGTCATATCATCACGTGTGACTGCACCACTAGGTGACTTAGTAGGAAAGCTGAACACTGTAGTAGAGTCAGGTTTCATTACACAAGGTTCAGCAGGTATACCACTGTCCTGCATAAACCGTGTTAGTGGGTCTTTGTTATCACCACGTACAGTACGGATATAGTAATCACTATGTCTTGCATGAATACCAGAGGCAGTGTCAGTTAGCTGTGACACAGTACCTGATGGCTTCACACAGGTAATAGCGGCTGACACAGGTACACCTAGCTTATCAGCATACTCTGCATTAGTATCTATAGCCACCTGCTTCATCTCAGCTAGCCAACGCTTGCTGTCAGTGTTCTTAGATAACACAGGGTTATCCATGATACCTGTCAGTGATACACCTAGTAGTCTCTCTTCCTCTGTATTCTTCTGCCATATCTTACGCAAGTAGGGCATCTTAGTAAAGGTAGACTGTGCTGTACCAAGGATGGTAGCCATACGTACCTTACGCTTAAGGCTCTTGAGGTCATCACTCTCTCGTACTACAACCTCAGTTAGATTACAGAACTGGTATGGACGTAGGATAATCTCAGAGCAAGGGTTGGTACCCCACTCATGTCCTGTCTCTCTGCGTCCGTTCTTTGCTACGTGTGTGTCTGCTGCTGTACGTGAGAAGATACCACGTTCACCTGACTTAGATTCTACAAGTGACAACCACTCACGCATGAACCCTTCCATGTCTGGTTTGTCTGTGTAGGCAACAGAGTTATTAGCCAACGCACGTTGCCCCTCGTTGTCCCACCAATTACCTGACTTAGCATGTGCCATGCGTCCATCACTCAGGTTAGATAAGCTAATCATAGCTGACCTACGCACACCACCTACTACTACAACCTCACCAATCTTACACATGATGTCGTGACACTCAATGCTAGTAAGCTTACGTCCTGTTGCAGTCTTAAATTTTTCTACCACAAATTTGAATAGGTCATTCAATGGCTCTGGTCCTGATGCTCTACCACCAAAGGTCTTGAGCCTTGCACCTGCTGGACGGATACCTGACAAGTCCCACTGAGGTATGATGCCAGCATACAGTTGGGTAATCAAAGCTCGTAGTGCTACAGCCCAACCTTCCTTACTATCTTTAACTGCTATTACTTCAGAGGTAGTATCAAAGTGTTCTGGTACTACAGGTAGGTTAGTGATAGCCTGTCGTTCAACACTGAAGCCCACCCCTGTACCACACAGTAGAATAAACATAGCCTCATCAAAGGCTCTAATGTTATCCACTGGTAGGTATGAGCAGTTGTATATGCAGGTGTTGTCACGGTCAGCCGCAGGTCCAGCAGTCATCAATGCTCTCATAGATGGCATGACTTCTAGGTTTAGGATTGCTTCTTCTAGTTCAGCTAACTCTTCTTGAGGTAGACCAGTCTTTGATATGTACTGGATGTATCTACTTACTGTCTCGCTCCAAGTCTCTCGTCTGTTCTCATCTTCAAGCCATCGTGCATACCTACTGGTAGCAATAAAAGTCTGGTAGTCTGTAGGTAGTTGATTGCTTATCATCGGTTGTCCCCTTCACCATGTAGTGTACCTGCTAGCTGTCGTGCCTGTAGTTTTTCTAAGTTCTTCTCTGCAATAACTTGTAGTGATGTACCACAATCATGTGCCAGTGCTGCCAGCATCCACAGTACGTCACCCATCTCAGCTTCAATCTTAGATTTCTGGTCCTCTAGTTTGATACCATCACGCATCATCTTGGCGACCTTACCAGAACACTCTCCTGCCTCTTCTGCTAGACCCAAGGCAGGGTATGTGATGTTGTATGCCTTAGGATATACAGCAGTAGTGACTGCTCGTAGTTGATACTCATAGAAATTAATCATCTTCACCTACCTCTACACCATCGCTCTTCACTGCGTATACGGATGTTACATAACTGTATGTCATTGCCTGTAAGAATGTCTTGAAGTTAGACAACATCTCCGACAGGAAGCCCTCACATTCAAACACTTGTTCAGTGTGTCCAATGTAGGTACCCTCATCATCATACCTATCTACTCTAAATGTTACTACATCCATTACCAATTTACTCCCTTAGTTTTCTCTAATAGTTCTACCATCTTGTTAAGATACCAGATGGCTTTCTTTGCATCCTGAATAGGATTACCCTTCTTCATCAGGCGTGAGCCTGTGTACTTTATCACGTTACCCTGACAATAGCTGATAGCTTCGTACTCACCTAGCACATCTACTATGTAGTCGATAGTTTCAATGTTACTATCTGCGTAGTGGGCAGGACTATTAACCATGTCTATCTTACCACTGATGCGTACACTAGCTTCCTCAATCTCTGCTAGCTTCTGCTTCATGTACTCTTCATGCCTTAGTTGCTCTGCCATAACTTCACCTCTGCTGTGTCTGTATCATACTCACCGTCACGTAGGATACGTGCTAGCCTAGCGTTCTCTAAGGCTACCTCTTCTGATAAGCCTTTACTAACAAATGCACGAACCACTGCATCCCAACCATCACCATCTGCCAGAATCTTATCAGCAGTTTTCGGGCCAACAGCAGGGCATCCTTTGTAGTTGTCGGTGCTATCTCCAATAAGAGTCTGCTTAAAGAAATTGTAGTCAGCTTCTTCTTCGCTGATTGTAACAACCTCTCCATCAATCCAATGCTTTGCTGGTACAGTACGAAGGTCTTTATCTTCAGACCAAATAATAGTATCTGGATTCGCAGAACCCAATATCCCCAAGACATCATCTGCTTCTAATCTCCTATAGATTATGGTGTTATACTTACTAGCTATGTAATCCCTTGCATACTTTAATAGCATGGGTCTACGCACATTACTACGATTAGCTTTGTAGTATGGTACTAGTTCCTTACGGTAGTTCTCTTTATCAGACAGGGCAACAACACAATCCTGTACTGGTGCTTCTCTTAGTAGCTTACCTATCTGTTCCTCTACCCTAGCGTCTACATCAGGCTCCCAAGCATGTAGTGTCCACAGCCCATCACCCCAATTAATAGGATTTTCTGCTGAAGTAGCCGCCTTGTATGCAATGATGTCTCCATCAATAAGCAGTAGGGTCATCGTCTATCTCCTGTTCTTCCTGTTGCATGTCCTTCAGTTGTGACAGGGTAGCTATCTTAATACCTGTAGTAACCTGAAGGTAGTCTAAGTAAGACTCTACTATCCACTTGATGCAGAGACATAGGGTAACACCAGCAAAGCTGATGGTGCATACCATCTTAAAGAAGAAATCAAAGTCCATGTTGGATACACTCCTTTGCTTCTCCTACTGACATCTTGAACCACTCACCTCTACGCTCTGCTATTACTTCAGCAGACCTGTGTGCCTGTGCTTCTGTCTTACGTCTGTCCTTAGTATAGACAGAGTATACTAGCTTGTAGTCTCTCATTGGACTACCTGTTTGATAACCCTTAAGTCTATCCTCAGAGTCAACAGCCATACCTATCTTTACCCACTCAGGCCAAGCGTTATTAACAATGATGTAGACCTCACCCTCTGTAGATGACTCGTAGTTTACTAGACTAGAGAAGGCCGCATCATTAAATGATTTGTAGTTACCTGCCTTCCATAGAGGATGCTTCCTAGATACATACTTACCATTCACAGTCATACGCATCTTATTAGTCAGTACGTTATTCTTCTTGTTATGACGTACATTATAACAAGACTTACATGTTCTGTTATCATGCTCTTTGAAGTAAGGTGTCCAATTATCATCAGTTAATTCGGCAGTACAATCTCTGCAAACCTTAGTGTGTGTCTGCCCAATTACTTCCGTACTTGTATTCACTGTCGAGTCTGCATCTGAAGCTGAAGTGTTCTTCGGTGTCTCGCATACACTGTTGAATAAGTCTGCCTGTTTCATCTTCTTGTCCCTTCTTTACTACTAATTGAACTTCGTCATGGATGAACGCTACAATCTGTGCGTCCAAGTTTGCTTGCTTCAACGCACGTGCTATGTACACGTACCATGTCTTACAGATGATAGCACCTGCACTCTGTAGTAGAGTGTTCAGTGCCGCATGGCTGTGTCGGATAGGAATGATACGTCCGTCCAATCCCTTGACCCAACCCCTGTCATCTGCTGCTCTGGCTACTGCATCCTTTAGGTACTTAAGTGCTGGTAGTTTCTTCAAGAACTTCTTCTTGATTGCCTTACCTTCCTTCGCACCCTTACCTATAATCTTACCTGTCTTCTCATCACCTGAACCATAAAGAAATCCATAGATGAATGTCTTGGCTTGGTTACGAGATGATAGGCCAGCCGCCTCTTGATTAGTAGTATGTATGTCACCATTCAATACAACGTCAGCATAAGAACCATTGTCATAAGCTGCCATGTAATGAGCAAGGCAACGTAGTTCTAAGCCACTTGCATCAGCACCTAGCAGTGAGTAACCCTTAGGTGCTATGAAGAGTGACCTACATTCCGTACCAAATGGCGCACCCACACTAGGGATTTGTGCCATGTTTGGATTAGAATGTGTGCAACGAGAAGTGACAGCACCCATATGATTAACCCTACCATGTAGCTTACCTTCCTTCTCCATCTTGAGCCATGCTTGCTTACCTGTAGCTAGCTGACCTATGCGTTTATTCAACATCAGGTATTCACATAACATCTCAGCCTCTGGCATATCAATACCAGATAGGATGTTATCATCTACCTTAGGCTCACCACTGTCAGTGAATACCTCAGGCTTCCAACCTCTCTTCATCAATCGGTCAGCAATCTGCTGTCGTGATGCAGGGTTGAATGGGATAGTCTTGGTCTTAGTCTTAAGCTCTACAATCGTAGGCTCAAAGGTACTGACTAACTCATCCTCAATCTCTGACCTACGTGATGCCAGCTTGTACCACAACTCGACTGCTTTCTCCTTGTCAAAGGGGAAGCCCTGTTCTTGTTGCTCTCCTAGTAGAGTATGTATCTCAGCTTCCAAGGCTAGTGCTTGTTCACTGAAATTTTTCTCCATAATTTTATGATACAGTTTGGCAGTAACAGCCGTGTCCTGTATGCAGTAGTCGAGCATGTCATCGGAATATACTGCAAAGCTCTCAACACCGTTATTGAAATCACCTTTTAATTCTCCTAGTCTATAGCCCCAAGCTTTAAGTGAGTGACTACCAATCATCTTCTGTGGTATGCCACCTGCTTTATGTAGCTTGAAGTCAATCTCCTTTACGTCAGGCCAGATAGTCCTAGAGTATACTAACGTATCTAACAACTCACCAGTATAGGTGTAGTTATATAGTTTCTTCAGTACACGTAAGTCATAGTCTATGATGTTGTGTCCTATGAGTAGGGTCACGTTGTTATCAATAAACTGTAATGCCTCTTGTGTCTGTGTTAGGTCAAAGGTGTATACCTCATCAGTCTCTACATCTCTGAAGACATGACACCATACCTTAGATACTTCTTCCAGTAGGTGGTCTGCTTCAATGTCCCATGCAACTTTCATATCGTGTCTCCGCACTGATTAAAATTCTATTTCTACTTCTTCTTCGTCATCAAATAATGTCTCCGTCATACGTCCTGTAGTTGTACTGTAAGATAAAGAACAACATAAGCCTGTCTCACCAGACCATCTATTCTTCAACACCCTCACCTGACTGACGTTAGCATTGTCACTGTCCTGTTGATTACGCTCAAGACCTATGACCATATCACTTAGCTGACCAATGGCAGCACTACCCCTCAGTTGAGACATACTTGTTTGTGCGCCATCCTCATGGCCTCTGTCTCCTGATGGTCGTTTAAGATGTGAGATAAGTATTAGCCCACAGTTTAGTTCCTCAACCAAAGCACGTAGTCTGGTCATGGTATTGTCGATTAGTCTACGCTCATCACCACCCTCTAGACCAGATACAACAATGCTAATATGGTCAAGGATAATATAGTCACACCCACAACCTCTAACAAGATACCTAATCTTTGACAGTAGATTGTCGCTATCAGTAGAACCCCAATGGTCATACAGATATACTCTGCCTGACCCAACAGTTGCATCGAAAGCATCACGTAACTCCTCTTGTGGTACATCTGTTTGTCTTAAGTGTAGGGGCTTGTTAAGTTCTAGTGACATCAACCCTAGTGCAGTACGCTTTACGTTCTCTTCTAGTGCAATGTAACCTAGTGTCTCACCATTCTTAATGAAGTAGTGAGCGAACTCACGTGCTAGCTGTGACTTTCCAATTCCAGAACCAGCAGTCACTGTAACAATCTCACCCTTACGACAACCACCTGTCTTATCCTGCAACCCTACATATGGGTAGGCTACTGAGTCTTTGTCATCGTTAGCTATCACGATGTCCCACACATCAGTACCTGCTAGGATACCATCAGGTCTGTAGGTCTTAGCACCCCACACTGCGTCAATCAATTCACTAGTGCGTCCAGCCTGTACCATATCGCTTGCATCCTTGAGAGGAAGCTTCGCAATCTTAGCCTTGTTAGGTGGTAGGATGCTAGCTACCTCAAGGGCTGCTGCCTCACCATGCTCATCGTTATCAAACATAATTACGATGGACTCATAGTTACACAACCACTCAAGGCTCTTAGCTACTGCCTTCTTAGCTGACTGCACACCCTGAGGTACGGATACAACAGGCCACTTGTTGTCAAAACATTGACTAACAGACAGGGCATCTAACTCACCCTCTACTATGGTAATCATCTTGCCCTTGTCACGGCATAAGTGTTCACCATACAATCCAATACTCTTGATGTCCCCTATAACCATGAAGTCTTTATTGGGGAAGCGTATCTTCTGTGCCTGTAGTGCGCCTGACCTGTCATACATGTTGGCTACCTGTACCTTCGCACCCTTATAGGTACTCAGTCCGTACTGCCAGTGCTTAGTAGTCTTCTCGTTTAGTTTACGTTTGCCTAGTGCTGTCACCTCTACTGGTAAGAACTCTGCATTACTTGGTGTTGTCACTGCAATCACTCCTTCATCGTTGTCACCCTTGGTGAATGTCTGGCAAGAGAAGCAGTAGTGATTACCGTTTGCGTATAAGGCATTGGCATCACTACTGCCACAGTGAGGACAGGCTTCGTGCCTGATGAACTCACTCTCTTCCATTAGCTACCTCTCCTAAGATATAGTCAGAGACAATACGCATCTGCTTTGCGATAGCCTTGGCTACAGGGTTAGGGTAGGTGAGCGTATCACCTGCTATCTCAAGCCCAATGTCACGCCAATCTGTGGCAGCATTGAACTCTTGGTCATCGACAAAGACAGACAGTACTAGTCCCTTCTCTGTCATCTCAGCATTGATGTCTACCTCAGACACCAACTCTTCTTGTATCTCAATCAGACTCATCTAGCCACTCCTTAGGTATAGTTCCTTCTGCCCAATGGAAACCATTACGGTCTGCCCACTCAGCACATGTCATCTTACTTCCGTCTTTCCTTTTCTTAGCTCCCTGTATAGTAGCACTAGACTTCTGGAATACAAAGCGTATGTCCATGTCGGGGTACTGTGCCTTGATAGCTTTCATCTTACGCTGGCTATCCTGCCTGAAGTACCCCTTCAGTTCTACTATCATGTCACCTACTGCTAGGTCAGGGATGTAGTGACGTTCCACAAAGTATGGTAACTTACTTGGTTCATACTCATATGAAATGTCACGTACATCTAAATCAGAAAGAACGGCCTCTTCAAAAGTCCCCTTCATCTGAGCTTCCTGTAGGTAGGTTATCATCCAGCATGTCCATAGCACTGCTCTCTTGGGTGTTGTCTTTGGCTACTGCTTCAGCAACATAGCCATCCTCTTCATCCAATAGTGACATAGCTGTTGGTCTACCTTCTTCTAACTTGATAACCTGTAGGGCTACTAGTCGTAGTGATGTACCCACTGTCTTAGAGCTTGGCATGTAGTATGGGTAAGGGTCAATGATTGCCTTTACTACAGAGCCATTACCAATCAGGATACTAGGGTCAATGGGTTGCTTCTTAGCATCCAGTACCATAGGACGCTGGCGTACATCTACCCCATCCTTCTTACGTACTGCTGCCAGCTTGGTCTTGAAGAACATATTACCTGTAGGATTACCGTCCCTGTCGTAGTGTTCCTTGTTGTTAGTCGCAATGGACAGGCTAGCACGTAGAGCATTACGCTTGTTCTCTGGTGCTTCCTTGACAGTTTGTTCTAGCTTCTGTTTAGCTAGTACTTCTAACTGTTCACATAGTACTGTTGCTTCTGCTTCTGACATGATGATGTTAGCTGAGTATTCACCATGTGGTTTAACAAACTTAGTGTCAGGCTCATGTACTTTAGCCCACTCAACTGTACCTTCTAGTTTAATGTTTGGCATATTAACTCCTTCTGCCTATTCTGTTTTGCCGATTGGCTAGGTTGTAACTTTAGAAATCATGCAAAGAAATAATCTGATTTCAAAACGTCACGTAGGTTTAGGCTACCACTAGCAGGTGGTTCAGGCACATCCTGAGTACCTAGTGTAGTGATAGCATGTTGTCTCAACTGTGTCAAGACATCATTCTCTTCATACATATTAACAAACTCTTCACGTAGTACCTCTGACATCAGGGGCATCATGCTACTGTGTGTACCGTAGCTATCATGCACCATAGCATAGTCATGGATGCCTAGCTTGTAGGCTTTGTTAATAGTCTTGGTCATTGCCGCAGCATCTAGGCTGTGGATAAAGTTAGGTGATGCACCTAGCCCTGTCCTTCGCCTGTTCACTGAGTCTTCCTTGTCCTTAGGAAAGGATAGTGATACTACCTCGCCATTGATGTGTGTCTTGATACGCTTCTGCTGTGTCTCACTGTACTGCTGTAAGACTATCCAGCCTGTAGGTGTAACCCATTCCATGTGCTGTCCTCTCTCAGCATACACATCTGCTACAGTCTTAACGTAGTCCATCACCTTACGTGCTGATACAATCACCTCACTGATGGCATCCCACACATGACCTGCTAAGTAATTACTAGCCTCAAACAAGTCATCACCAAAGGGATTGCTTGCACCCTCTTTAATCTTATCACCTATCGCTTCCTGTATGTAGGTTCTGCATGAATGTCTTGTGCCTGAGTAGGGTACAATCATAACAGGACGCTTGGTTAGCTTCCTATCAATACCAAACTCTAAACATTTACGTGCTAGCTCTGAACCATCTGCCCTAACGCTGGCTGTTGCGGCCTCTGCTACCTGCCAGTAGATGTCCTGAGGTAGGTTACTAGGTACTAGGTTAGTAGCCAGCCCACCTGCTTGGTCCTTGAGGATAGCAGACAGGTGTTGTAGTCCATTGCATGACCCATCGGCAGCACATGGTAGTCGTGTCTCAAAACCCCATCCCTGTCTGACCAGCCCTGCCATCTCATAACACCAGCCTAAGAATTGATAAGGCTTGTCTGCTTCCAGCCATACTTGATTATCGTATGGGTTGTCAGCAATTCTCTGTGCCTCATCTGCAAAGTCCCAAGCCCATGTCTCTCTGTCATTCAGTGATACCTTGTCGTTACCATACAGGTTAGCACCATGAATACACAACCACCTAGCATCATCCCAATTATTGATGGGCATGGGATAGCCAAACTCTAGCAGTGATTTGGACCAGTCAGCAGATTGAGGTGACAGGAATGTACTGCTTGCATACTTACGTGAACGAAAGTCATTCTGCCATACGTAATAGAACCTGTCATACCCTGCGTACTGTTCAGCTATGTTAAGTGTACGCTCTACCTGTATCCTCTTACTGATAGTGCGGTTGTTCTGTGAGTAGATGGTGTTACGCTTACGTGACCATGTTCTAAACTCCTGCTTCTCCTCTTCGTTCATGTCCTTCGGGTCTTTACTGAATGGGTAGACTGGTAGTGGTGTGTCCTCTCTTGCTGGTAGCTTACCCCACTCCTGTCCGTTGTCCCATAGCTGGCGTAGTACTGTCAGTACGTTGTTATTGATACGCCATTCAGTGTCCTGTAGTGTGTTGAGACAGGCATACTCTTGTGTTAAGTCTTGGTCTGATAGTCTGTTTAAGTGTACCTTCAAACTCATTTGCGCCTCACTATAGGTAGTTCATCTATGTCATGTCCATGATACCCACCACCCTTGATACTGGTCCACCTCTTAGGTGGTATCACACAGGGTAGGTAGCGTGGCCTTGATGTTTCTATGTACTGATTGAAAGCTGCAATCCACTCGACTGTCTCCTCACTAGGTACTACATAGGTAGCCCTTCGCTTACGTTCAGTCTGTTGAGTGTCTAGCTTGATGATACCTGTAGTCTGTATGATGATGTCTACCATCTTAAATCCTACATGCACACGCTCTGACTTCTCCCATTCAGTGTCCTTGTATCCATCCTTGTTCATCTTGTTAGTAAGTCCATAGCGTCTAGCACCATAGGCTTTCTTCATTGCTTGCTTGATAGTGTTACGTGCTATGTCTCCCTCGCTGTGTATCCACCTGTCTAGTCTGTCCTGTATCTCTATGTTAGCACCCATAGTACGGGCTACATAGAGCAGGGTATTCTTTCTACTGATGCTATCTACTAGTGATACCACTGATAGATAGGCTACTTGTTCTGCATCCATCTCTCGCACACGCTTGAACGTAATGTCCCTTGATGGATTGCTTGGGTGTGATAGGTACTCTCTTAGTCCTTCCGCTACTGTGCCTACCACCTTCGATACTATGGCTCTACCATGAGCCGTGTTAGATTCCATGCCCTTGTCTACTGACCTGTCTCTTGCCCTTCTGAACCGTTGGATACCACCTGTTAGCATCTCTGTCTCTAGCTCAAGCTGGTGCTGGAATAGGTCATCGTCTGTTTCTAAAGTTACATCCAAGAGTAAGACCCCCTTTACTATATACTATAGGATAAGATACCTAGAGACAATACTCCCAACAATAAACAGCAGAAGTGTAGTCCCATTATCCTTTCAAAGTCTGTCATTAAACCTACTGCTGATACTAATGCTAGCAAGCTTAACCATATTATTACTGCTTCACTCATTCATCACCATATGTTTCTAGCATCCACTGCTTGTGAGGTGTTGTTACTTCATACTCTTCTGGTACTGGCTCAGTCCACTCAGCTAGACAGTCAGGGCAGAACCATTCTACCATACCATCTACTGCTATGAGTGCTTCTGCTTCACCCTTACCACAGTACCCACATCTCTTGAACC
>Ga0208791_1000403_pt1 | contig 19905 bp, 12 predicted proteins | sample 11_taG_FD_184084 | JGI IMG/M metagenome (GOLD analysis project Ga0208791, IMG submission 184084) | Marine viral communities from the Subarctic Pacific Ocean - 11_ETSP_OMZ_AT15265 metaG (SPAdes) (version 2) | ecosystem: Environmental > Aquatic > Marine > Oceanic | place: Pacific Ocean | collected...
TTTTTATTTAATTTGCTTTTTTTACAGTTTATCTTTAAATACGCCAATTAATATGATACAATTTAATTATATGTTTTCCTACTTTTCCTACTTTTCTTGGATTTCTTGGTTTTCCTACTTTTCTTGCTTTTATTGGATTTCTTGGATTTCTTGGATTTCTTATTATTTTTATTATTCTTTCTTTTTATGGTTCGTTTTCCACCATATTGCTTTATTAAATTCCAAACATCATCTGGCATTTTTTTTCTATCTGATAATTTATTTAATAACATATTATTATTGGGCAATTCATTTATAGATTTATTTGGCATATAAAAATTATATTCCTCATCTTTTTTTAGTACAACATTGTTGCTAAAAGTAAGTGGATTTAATCCTGTTATAATTGCTTCGCGAGAATAATTATTATTGTGTGGCATTGTTATGATAATACTTTGATTCATAAGCGATTCATTAAAATTTTTTAAATATATTTGTTTAGCAAGCGGTTCCAATGTTTTGTTGTAATTATTAATAGAATTTTCATATTTTTCTTTTGTTAATCTACTACTAATACTATAATCATCTAAATTAACAGCATTTACATATAAATTAACAGCATTTATTATATGAGAATTTAAAATACTTTCAGGTAAAGTAGTTAATTGATTTTTTCCTAAACTAAGTACATATAATTGAGTAAAATTTCCAATACTTTCAGGTAAAGTAGTCAATTGATTTTTTTCTAAACTAAGATCTCTTAATTGAGTAAGATTTCCAATACTTTCAGGTAAAGTAGTCAATTGATTTTTTTCTAAACTAAGATCTCTTAATTGAGTAAGATTTCCAATACTTTCAGGTAAAGTAGTTAATTGATTTTTTCTTAAACCAAGTAAATATAATTGAGTAAGATTTCCAATACTTTCAGGTAAAGTAGTCAATTGATTATTATTTAATACAAGATAAGTTAATTGAGTGAGATTTCCAATACTTTCAGGTAAAGTAGTCAATTGATTATTTGTTAGACTAAGTTCAGTTAATTGAGTAAGATTTCCAATACTTTCAGGTAAAGTAGTTAATTGATTTTCTTCTAAAGTAAGTTGAGTTAATTGAGTAAGATATCTAATGCTTTCAGGTAAAGTAGTTAATTTATTGGAAGATAACTCAAGATGAGTTAATTGAGTAAGATTGCCAATACTTTCAGGTAAAGTAGTTAAATTAGTATTATATAAAATAAGTTCAGTTAATTTAGTAAGATTTCCAATGCTTTCAGGCAAAGTAGTCAATTGATTATGTTGTAATCTAAGAATTTCTAATTGAGTAAGATTTCCAATAATATCAAATAACGTATTCAAAGTATCATCTTTTAATTGACTATTTGATAAATTAAGATGAGTGACTTGGTTATTTATAGGAGAACCATCCGCACACCATTCTAAAAATTTATTTTTATTCCATTTCACCATTGTAAATAATTATATATATATATATAATTATTTTTATTAAATTTATTTCAAATAATTTTTGCATCCAAATTGGATTTGTTTGATTTAATTTATTGATTTGATAAATTAAGTTCAGTGACTTGATTATTAATTCCCAAAATCTTGTAAAGTTGGCGTTTCAAAGGTTTAAAAGAGTTTGCGAAAAATATCATTATTTTTATTAATTTATTAATTTATTTTTCATATAAAAAAATGAATTAAAAAAAATACTAATATATATATATTATTATATAGTTATTTTATAAAATATGAGCATATACAATAATCCAAGTAAAATTATTGGCATTCAATTTGGGACTTTGTCCTCGCAAGAAATTGAAACCGGCTCTGTTGTTAATGTAACAGAAAAAGATACTTGGAAAAATGGCAAACCTGTTCCTAACGGTTTAATGGATTCTCGCATGGGTGTCAGCGAACCTGGTCTCCTTTGTCCCACAGATGGTCACGATTACATAAAAACCCCTGGGTATCACGGTCATGTCAATCTTGCCACTCCTATTTTACATTTACAATATATTGGTGCTATTACTGCGGTTTTAAAAAGCATTTGCTTTAAATGTAATAAATTATTAATTAATAAAGACGTTTATAAATATGTGTGGGATTTACCCTTGGAAGACCGTTGGAACACCGTAACTAAATTATCAAAAACAATTTGTAAATGTGGTTCAGAAACTACTGATGGATGTGGTTGGCAAAAATTCAGTAAATTATCGGTTAAATTTGACACAATTACTGCCGAATGGAATTCAGGTTTTACTATGCTTATTACTCCCCAAATTATTCATACTTTGTTTAGCGGCATTAGTGACGAAGACGTTGCTTTCTTGGGATTACATCCTGTATGGTCTCATCCCCAAAATTTAGTTACTTCCACTCAGCTTATTTCATCTCCTTTTGTACGACCATCTGTTAAAAAGGATACGCAACGCAGTGATGATGATTTAACTTTTATTTACATGCATCTATTAAAGGCAAATGCCGATTTACAAGCAAAAATTGATGTAGATGCTTCTGCCAAAGTAATTAGGGAATATAGTGCTTTGTTACAATATAATAGTTCAGTGTTGATTGATAATAATATGAAGGATGTAATGCCTATTCAGCAGCGTTCAGGAAGACAATTGAAAGATATTAAAACAAGATTTGCGGGTAAAAAGGGTAGAATTCGTGGTAATTTAATGGCAAAGAGAGTGGATTTTAGTGCTCGTTCGGTGATTACGGGTGACCCGAATTTGCCCGCGGAATGTGTTGGAGTTCCAATGGCAATTGTGAAAAATATTACAGTTCCAGTAGTAGTAAATAATAGAAACAAAGCATATTTAAAACAATTAGTTAAAAATGGACCTGATATTTATCCAGGTGCTAAAATTTTAGAAAAAGCATCAGGTATTAAAATTTCCCTACGAACTGTTGATAAAAATTCAATTACTTTGGTAAATGGCGACATTGTACATAGACAATTGCAAAATGGAGATATGGTATTATTTAACAGACAACCATCTTTACATAAAATGAGTGCTATGGGACACAAAGTTATGGTTATGCGTGAAGGGAACACTTTTCGTTTAAATTTAGCAGATACCGCGTGTTATAATGCTGATTTTGATGGTGATGAAATGAATATGCACGCAGGACAAAGCATTGAAGCCTCTGTAGAATTGGCAGAATTATCGGCTGTACAAAATCAAATTATTAGTCCAGCGAAAAACGCACCAATTATTGGTATTTTCCAGGATTCATTGTTGGGTTCATATTTATTTACAAGAAAAAATATAGAAATGGAATTGATGGATACAATGAATTTGTTGATGAATATTAAAAATGTGGATATATCTTTGTTGAAAGAAAAAAATAATTCAAGTTATGAAATAATGTCGCAGTTTTTACCAAAAATGACATTGGATAATAAAATTAAAATTACAGATGGAAAATATATTGATGGTCAATTAAACAAAGGTGCCTTTGGCGGAAGAAGCACTGGTATTATTCATCGCATTTGTAATGATTTTGGAAATAAAAATTGTCTTGATTTTATTAATGATTTACAATCCATCGTCACTGATTACGTAAAACAACACGGATTTAGTGTGGGTATTGGTGATTTGAGTACAAGTAAGCTAATTAATGCTCAAATTGCGTCTATTATTCAAAATAAAGAGGTTGATGTACAAAATCAGATACAATTGCTACAAAATGGAGTATTCACTAATTCTACCGGACAAAGCAATAAAATATATTTTGAATCAAAAGTAAATAATATATTGAATAGTGCTCTTCTGGAAGTGGGTTCCATCGCCCTAAACAATTTATCGCAAAATAATAATTTTGTAACCATGGTAAAGGCGGGTTCCAAAGGTGGTGATATTAATATTGCTCAAATGGTGGCTTGTGTTGGACAACAGAACGTTGATGGAAAGCGAATTCCATATAGTTTTGAAAATAGAACATTGCCACATTTTACTAAATACGATGATAGCCCAGAAGCAGGTGGTTTTGTAGCAAATTCATATATTGACGGATTAAATCCAACGGAACTATTCTTCCACGCAATGGGTGGTCGTGTAGGATTGATTGATACAGCCGTAAAAACTTCTACAACTGGATATATTCAGCGTCGTTTGGTAAAGGCATTGGAAGATTTAATGGCGAATTATGACGGTACAGTGCGTTCAAATAAAAATACAATTATACAGTTTCAATATGGTGATGACGGTTTTGACACGTCCAAGGTTGAATTACAGCAATTGCCCATTATTAATATGGCTACACAGGATATATATGCTTATTATAATACAGTAAAAACAACTAATTTAATTAATATTATGGATAAACAAACTGTTGCTAAACACAAAAAAACTATTAAAGTATATAATGAATGGGCTAAAAATATTACCACTTTTATGGTGGACCAGCAGAGGGAATTGGTACTTAAAGTTTTCAAACATATACATACAAATACGGTTCATATGGCAGTTAATTTTGAGGCAATTATTAAAAATGTACGAGGACAAATGAATTTAAATAGCAATTCAATTTCAGATATTACTTTAATGGATTGTGCGTATTTAGTTGATGAATTATGGGCAAAGTTACAATCAAGTGCTTATATAAAATATACCACGATGTTTAAAGTATTTTACTATTATTATTTATGTCCAAAAGAATTAATTTATATTCATCGTTTTAATAAGGAATCCATTAAATTATTGTTGGTACAGATAGAAACGTCAATTGTCAAGTCAATTATTAATCCGGGTGAAATGATTGGTATTATTGCTGCGCAAAGTATTGGAGAACCAACAACTCAATTAACATTGAATACCTTTCATCATGCAGGAGTATCTTCCAAATCAGGAGTTACACGTGGTGTTCCCCGTATTGAAGAAATATTGAAATTATCATCTGAAATTAAAAACCCTTCATTAACAGTATTTTTGCCGCAATCCCAAGAATTGTCAAAGAATAATGCTTTAAATGCGGGAGCAATGATAACATATACAACATTGAGGGAAATTGTTGAAAAGTCGGAGATTTGGTTTGACCCAGAATTAAATAATAAATCATATGAAACAGATGATAATTTGTTGTTGAAGCAATATGCTGAATTTGAAAATATGATACAAGATAGTAGTAATATTTTTGAAAAATCTAAAACATCTCCTTGGGTAATTCGTTTTAAAATGGATACTGAGAAAATGTTTCAACATAACATTACTATGGAAGATGTTAATTATGCTTTGCATAAATCCACAAAATCCTATATTCATTCAAGTGTATTTTCAGACCATAATGATGATAATTTAGTATTTAGATTACAATTATTGGATACTGTACAAAATAAGAAAAAACCTAACAACACTGAAAATACGTATGAAACAATTACTGACCAACAAGACCAAATTAGTTTGCTTAAAAAGGCACAAACAACAATATTAAAGAATACAATTTTAAAGGGAGTGAAGAATATTAATTCTGTAAATATCCGCAAAATTAAAAACTACATGACTGAATCTGAGGGTGCTTATTTAAAGAATGATATTTGGGTGGTTGATACAAATGGTTCTAATTTATTACAAGTGTTGGGACAGGAATATATTGATTCTACAAGAACATTTAGTAATGATATTAATGAAATGTATGAAGTATTGGGTATTGAAGCAGCAAGACAAACCATTATGAATGAATTAGTTGATGTGATTGAAGGAGATGGTGGTCCATATATTAATTATCATCATTTGGCAGTATTATGTGATAGAATGTGTTATAATTATAAAATGGTGTCTATATTTAGAGGAGGAATAAATAATGATAATATTGGACCGATTGCCAAGGCGACATTTGAAGAAATTCCGCAAATGTTTTTAAATGCGGGACTACATGGTCAATTGGATCATATGAAGGGTGTATCCGCAAATATTATGTGTGGTCAGGAGGGTTATTATGGAACGAGTAGTTTCCAGTCGTTTTTGGATATGGATGTAATTGAGTCGTCAGAATATCAAAACATAATTAAAAATGATAATGCTATATCTGAACAAATTGAGGAAACTAAAACACAAGAAAATATGATACAATCATTTTTAGGAAATATGGGTGAGCAAAATCCAAATAATAAATGTTCATCAAATCAATTACTTATTAAAAACAATGTATCTCAAATGAAAGCAGATACGGTATATGTACATGAATCTGATTCAGATGATGATGATTGGAACCTATAAAAATTTGTAAATAAATGTAAATAAATGTAAAAAAATGTAAATTTATTTTATTTTTTATTTTTTATTTTTTATTAAATATGTTGTGAAAAATAGTTATGTAAATGTTAATAATTATTTACATAATTATGTTTAATTATGGTAGGGTATTATAAACCCTTGTATATAAGTATTATAAATTGTTTTTTAATTAATTAAAATCATCAAAATCTTCAAAATCGCCAATATTTATTAGTTTAACAATTCGGTCAGGATGTAATGATTTTGCAATCAATTCTTCAAATACATATTCGTGAAAATATTCTCTTTGTTTATTTTTTATTTCTTCCATTTCACGATTATCTCCAAAAATTAAACTTAATCCACCAAATCCCCAAAATAATGGCACCTTTTTCATACGATTAATATCTTTTATTTTTAACTTTATGTTTTTATTAGAACTAATCCCATTTATTCCCCAATATATCTTTTTACCGTGACTATACAACCAATCAACAATTTCAATAGTTAAAGAACTATTTTTACATATTTCTAAGCAATTCCATTTTTTATCTGGAAACTGTACAAGCATATCAACTGTTAATGATGGGTTTGAGCTTATACCACCTTTTCCCCAATTCCAAGACTTGTTAGGAAATTGTTTAAGCATATCAATAGTTAATGACGGATTTGAACTAAGTCCTTGATTTCCCCACCAAAATGGTCGGTATGAATGTAATACAATCATTTCCAATGTAATGCACGGGTTTGAACTTATACCTTGTTTTCCCCAACAAAGTCGCTTACACCACAAGTGACTGAGTAATTCACAAGTTAAACTTTTATTTGAACTAATACCACCTTTACCCCATACCCATTTATTTAAATATGCTTTTAAAATATCATCAGATAATGTTATTTTTTTACTTAATTCATTCCAAGCACATGTATGCATTCTTGGTATATTATCATTAAATAGTAAATTATTTATAGATTCCAATACAAATTTGCTATTATTATAACTGTATTTTTTACTATTATTTATAATCATTTTCAATTCCATTCTACGTTTTAAATATTTTACTTCTCTAAATTTATCAGCATATTCATCTAATATTTCCATTGTTATATTGGGATTGTGATTAATTCCTGTAAATATTGAACCATCTCCATAATTGTACACCCATTTCCAAGGTTTATTTGGATAAGTCCTTAACCATTCAATTGTTAAATTTGGATTAGAACTTAGTGCATCCCAATTCCAAGGTTTATTAGGATATTCTTTCAACCATTCAATAGATATGTTTTTATTTTTACTGAGTTCGTTCCAATTCCAAGGTTTATTATGAAATTCTCTAAGTATATTTAAATTTACATTTTTATTACGACTAATTAAATTCCAATTCCATGCTTTGTCTGGAAAAGATAATATCCATTCTATACATAAATTAGGGTGCATACTAATTGAATGATTCCAGTCCCACTCTTTATTAGGAAATTCCAGCAACACATCCAATGTTAAATTTTCATTTGAACTTGCACCATAATATCCCCAAGAAATTGCCTGCGATTTATTGTTTTCCCTAAGTAATTGACTCAACATATTGCTAATGTACGATTGTTTAATGATTTAAAAGATAAATTAAGCATTCTATTTCATTTTTTTAATGATATTTTTTAATATTTTATATATACTTGGTCGTTAAATCAAGTATTACACCTTTAAACATTAAAAAAACCGACTTTTGCGTTTTAAAAAATACAAAAATGTAAAATCAACATTGATGAGTTTTTTATTGAATAACAAAAAAATGAATTAAAATTGTAAAAAAGAGTTTGTTAATTATTTTAATCTGGTGTTTTTTAGGGTTTTGTGTTTTTTTTATTTTTTTAGTTTTTTAGTTTTTTAGTTTTTTAGTTTAATGGAATAAATATTATGTTATTATATTATTAATAAATTATTTACAACAAGTTACATCAAATTTAGCCACATATTATTATCGCGAATACAAGTGCATTTTAATAATTTATGTGGATGTACCCGATATCCTAAACTATTTATCCAATGGTTATAATTTCCGCATTTTTTACAAGTCACACATAATGTAGATGTCATTTCTTCTTTTGGTACATAAAAATGCCAAAAAGCATCAGTATCTTCATCAAATCCACCATAAGGAATATTAGATATATATATTGAGGTTTTTAACATATTTATAAGCAATTTTTTATGTTTTCTTTGAATTGTTGTTTGTTTATCATAAAAGCAAAATGTTTTTATGATTGATAATAATTCGTCCGGAAGCTTACCTTTTTTAGTAATACACTGATTAATAATGGCAATTTTACTCATATTTAATAATTAATGTATTTGTTTTTATAAATGGTGTGTTTGTATAATGAATATTAAAAAAAATGATATTTTAGATGTCATTTTTTTAATAATTGGGAAAATTATGATAATAAATAAAACACCATATTGAAATAAAAAAATAGAATGTATATATATAATATATATTTTTAGATAAAAAATGAATACAACTACTACAGTAATTATTGTATTATCAAGTATTATTTTTCTTGGATTGTTGATATTTTTTTTACCAATAAGAAAAATAATAGATGGTGTGTTAGATTTTATTGAATATATATTTAATTATTTATTTGGCGGTTTAGGTGGTTCAGTTTCCATTTTAAATATGATATTAATTATAATTGTAATTTGTGTAATTACATTAGCAATTGTATTAGGATTTTGGTATGGGTATAATCCATCTTCAGATACGCCAAATAAAACATATAACGCAAAAACAGTTAGAGTGTTGCCTAAAACAATATCACCAACAACAATAGTTCCTTATAATTTTACATATTCCATTTGGATGAAAATAGAAAATTTAACATATCGTTTTGGACAGCCTAAAATAATATTTGCGAATTCAAATGATGTAATCTATGACAATTATTATCCTAAAACAGTGGATGAAATAGCACAACCAATTGTACTTTTAGACCCTACTAAATCAGAAATACAAGTAATTTGCAAATGTTTCAAGGGTTCCAAAATTGATTATACAATTGCTGATAATGCTATAATGAACACTTGTGTAGTAAAAAATATACCAACAACCTTATGGACAAATGTAATTGTGTCGGTAACTGATAAAATATTGGATGTATATATTGACGGTGTTTTAAAACAAACTTGTGTATTGCCTGGCGTAGTATATACATCAGAGCCATCAAATATATATATTACACCAAATGGTGGATTTGCTGGTGAAACTGCTGGATTTCAATATTTAAATTATGGTGCAAATCAATCCAAGGTAAATGAGATTTTTTCTCAGGGTAAGTAATAAGAATTATTTTAATAATAATGTATTTGAAGAATTGATTATGAAAGCAATACATCCTTCAAGAATGTCTCAATTTATGGATTGTGAATATTATTAATTCTATTTTTAAATAATTTTTAAATATAAAATAAAACACCAGATTAAAATATTTTTTTTAATAATATTACACAAATAATCTCTGTAAAAAAATGAAACATAATAAAATAATAATAAAACAATATAAAAATACAATAATAAAATTATGAAATGGACTATTAATGAATATCAAGAATGGATTAATAAAGGAATGCCAGTTAATAAAAATGTTACTAATCTTTATTTACAAATAAATCAATTAACTACTTTACCTGAAAGTATTGGCAAGAGCACATCACTCATAGAAAATCTTACTCAATTAACTACAATTTATTTATATGTTAATAAATTAACTACTTTACCTGAAAGTATTGGAAATCTTACTCAATTAACTCAACTTTATTTACATAATAATGACTTGACTACGTTACCTGAAAGCATTGGAAATCTTACACAATTAACTCAACTTGATTTATCTTACAATAAATTAACTATTTTACCTGAAAGCATTGGAAATCTTACTCAATTAATTCAACTTAATTTATCTAATAATCAATTAACTACTTTACCTGAAAGCATTGGCAAGAGCACATCTCTAATTGGAAATATTACTCAATTAATTCAATTTAATTTATCTAATAATCAATTAACTACTTTACCTGAAAGCATTGGAAATATTACTCAATTAATTCAACTTGATTTATCTAATAATCAATTAACTACTTTACCTGAAAGCATTGGAAATCTTACTCAATTAAATAAACTTGATTTATCTTACAATAAATTAACTACTTTACCTGAAAGTATTGGCAATAGCACAGCTTTCAGTGGAAATATTACTCAATTAACTCACCTTTATTTATCTAATAATTACTTGACTACTTTACCTGAAAGTATTGGAAATCTTACTCAATTAACTCACCTTTATTTATCTAATAATTACTTGACTACTTTACCTGAAAGTATTGGAAATCTTACTCAATTAACTATACTTCATTTATCTAATAATCAATTAACTACTTTACCAGAAAGCATTGTAAATCTTACAAAATTAAATTATATTTATTCAAACCAATTAACCGGGATGAAAGATGAACTAAAAAAAAATTTGAAAATAAAAGACAAACATAATAATTATTTTAATAATAATGTATTTGAAGAATTGATTATGAAAGCAATGCATCCTTCAAGAATGTCTCAATTTATGGATTGTGAATATTATTAATTCTATTTTTAAATAATTTTTAAATATAAAATAAAACACCAGATTAAAATATTTTTTTTAATAAATAATAATAATGAATATTTAATTAATTATTTTTAATATTAAAAATAATTAATTAAAATAAATATCCCAACATATTTAAATATATATACAATACATATAAATAGGTAATGGAATATACTTTTTTGGATAATTTAAAACCGTCAAATAATCAACAAGCAGCAAAGTATAAGCCAATTATTATAAAATTTAATAATAATACTACAATGAAATCAGTAAAAACAAAGAAAAATAATAAAACACTTAAAAATATTAAAAAGGTAGATAATAAAACCACAACTGATAATAATAATAATGAAATTGCCATATTTCCTAATTTTAAAGATAATACTGATAAATTAAGCGAAAGTGATAAACAACACTTTTTATCAACCATTCAAAATATTAATGATATGGATATGATTCCTTATAATATCATAAAACAAAAAACAGAATTAAAACCTAAACAAACAGTTAAAAAAACTACAAAAATTTTAGAAGAAGGCGAAATTGATGAAGATGAAGATGAAGATGAAGATGAGTATAAAGATGATAAAGATGATAAAGATGATAAAGATGAGGATAAAAAAGAGGAGGTAGGGACTTTGTCCCAATTAAAGGGTAAAAATGAGAAAATGGAAGATAAAATGCCTGAAATAATGCAGAATGAAGAGGTAAGTGTTCCAAAATCTAATATGAAGGTTAAATTAGATTCTTATTATTTAAATAATCGTGAATATTTTTACAATTTTATTAACAAACTCTTTTCCAAATTTAAAAAAACTGCTGATGATGCTGAAAATAAAGTTAGTTGTAGCAATATTGGCAAAGTAGGTAATTTTGTATTAATGGAACACCAAAAAATTATCACCGATTATATGAACCAATATACTCCTTATAGAGGTATGTTATTATATCATGGATTAGGCTCGGGTAAAACTTGCACTTCTATTGCTATTTCAGAGGGTATGAAAGACGACAGACAAATCATTACAATGACTCCCGCTTCTTTACAACGTAATTATAGAGATGAACTGAAAAAATGCGGTTCCCAATTATTCAAGCGAAACCAACATTGGGTGTGGGTTCCGGTGCGTAAAATAAAAAATAAAGTAGATGAAGAACATTTAGAAGAATTGGCTAAACAAGTTCCAAAAGAATATATTACAAAGAAAAAAGGAGTTTGGATGACTGTTGAGGGAGAAACATCTAATTTTAAAGAATTAAGTGATTCCGATAAGCAACAGGTGGAAAATCAGTTGGAAATATTGATAGAACAGAAATATAAATTTGTAAATTATAATGGATTGTCGGCATATAAATTAAATGCTTGGACCAAAGATTTTACTGAAAATCCGTTTGATAATAAAGTGATTGTGATTGATGAGGCACATAATTTAATAAGTAGAATAGTGAATAAATTAAATAGTTCAAAACCAATAAAACGATTGCCTAATGGTAAATTAGAACATATGCCAACACAATTATCTTTGAAATTATATGAATTATTATGTGATGCGTCAAATGCTAAAATAATCTTATTATCTGGAACACCTATTATTAATTATCCAAATGAATTCGCCATATTATTCAACATATTAAGAGGATATATTAATACTTTTGAAATACCAATCCATCCTTCAACACGTAAAATGACAACAGATAAGTTTAAAGAAATATTGAAAAATAATAATTATAATTATATTAATTATGCCAGAAATAATGTATTATCCATTACACAAAATCCTTATGGTTTTGTAAATTCATCCGACAATTCTTTAAACACTTATGACGGTGTCGTATATAATAATAACAATAATGGATTAGGTATTCAATCACAAGAACAATTTAAAGCATCTATTTTAAAACAATTGGCAAATAATGACATTCACGTTGAAATACCTAAAATAAAATTAGTTAAATATAAAGCATTACCTGATAAATTAGACACCTTTATATCTACATATATTAATATGACTGATAAATCATTAACAAACAAAACAAAAATACAAAAACGTATTATGGGATTATCATCTTATTTTAGAAGTGCTCAAGAAGGATTATTGGCTAAATATGATAATAAAAATCCAATGGATTTAGTAGTAGATTTAATTCCAATGAGTGATTTCCAGTTTCAATTGTATTATGATATTAGATTGAATGAATTGGAAATAAGTAAAAATGCCGCAAAACAAAAGAAACCGAACAAAGCAACTACTGGTGATGGAATTTATGAAAATAAATCATCAGCATCATCATATCGCATTTTTTCAAGAATTGTATGTAATTATGCTGTACCCAGTCGTCCAACACCTTCTGAATTTAAAGAAGATAATGGTGCCAAAGTAGATGTAGAGGCTGCTAAAACAGCGAATTTGGATGAAAAATTAATGGTACAAATACACAAGGAACAGATGGCAAATGAAAAAAATATGGATGATGATGAATTAATGAATAATGTGGGTGGTGACCAATATGTGGCTGCTATGGAGGAAACAATGGCAAATATGGTATCACACGGAGATGAGTATTTTTCAGAAAAGGCTTTGAAGCAATATTCGCCTAAATTTTTAAGAATATTGAATAATATTCAAAACGAAGATAATGTAGGTTGTCATTTAATATATAGTCAGTTTCGTACTTTGGAAGGTATCGGGCTTTTCTCGGAAGTTCTTAATTACCATGGATACCAAAAAATACCATTGGTCCGTGAAAATAATAAATGGATATTGGATATAGATGTGAATAATACTAAACCAATGTATGCTTTATATACAGGTACTGAAAGTGACGAAGAAAAGGAACTCATTAGAAATATATATAACGGCGATTGGGATATATTGCCATCATCAATTTCAGATACATTGATTGAAATTTCCAAAGCACGCAATGTTGAAAATGATAAAAATATGTATGGCAACATTATCAAGGTATTAATGATTACAGCATCTGGTTCAGAGGGAATTAATCTTAAAAATACACGTTTTGTTCATATAATAGAATATTATTGGAATAATGTGCGTATTAATCAAGTAATTGGACGTGCCCGACGTATTTGTAGTCATAGCGAGTTACCAGTTGAATTACAGACAATAAAGGTATTTATTTATTTGATGAAATTTGCTGATGAGCAAGTGTCTGATGGAAAAGCCCAGCGATTAGTGCCATTTGATTATACAAAGATGGAAATGCCCAAGGGAAAGGCGAAATATTTAATAACAAGTGACCAAGCATTATATGAAATTGCTTTAATAAAGGATAAAATTACCGAGCAATTAATTAATACAATTAAAGAAACGTCTATTGATTGTCAAATATATGATAAGAATAATAAAAAAGAGGGTATTGTATGTTTTAATTTTAATAATCCAAGCAAACAAGAGTATTCTTTCGTACCAAATTATGAATTAGATAGTACTTATGTTAATACTGTGGCTAATAATACTATTACTAAAAATATTTGGAATGAACCCGTAAGAGCAATTAAACGTACTGTAAAAGATAAAAGTGGTAAATCAAAGGAAATAACATATGCTGCGAGAGAATTAATACCCAAGGAAAAATATGAAATTTATGATATGGATGAATATAATGCTGCGTTATTAAATCCAGATATTGAGCCTGTAATGATTGCTACAATGGAAAAAGATGGTACAACAAATAGATTGAAAATGAATTTTATTTAATATTTGTGTTAATGATTGTATATGTATTGTGTTAAAAAGATGAATAGAAATCAATATTATTTTTTTTAAATAAATAAAAAAATGAAATTAAAAAAAAATAAACGTTAAATATATTATATATAATTTTTTGATAAATATGAGATTATGCACTGTATGTGGAAATATGTATTATATTGCCATTGATAATAATAATACCAATAAATTGCTATACTATTGTAAAAAATGCCAACATACGGATGATTCATTGAGTAATAAAAGTCATTGTGTATATGAAACTGTAGTTAATAAAACACATAATCATGTAACAAATAATTTAAATCCTTACTTGAAATATGACCCAACATTGCCACATAGTAAATTACATCCTTGTCCTAATGAAGAATGTACTAATAATAATAAAGATGGAAAAGAAAGTGATGTAATTGTCATACGTTATGACGAATCTAATATGAAATATATGTATATTTGCGAATTATGCAATACATCTTGGACTTCTTTTGATAAATTAGCATAATTAATATGGTGGGGGGTGGTTTTTAATATTATATTTTGGGTTTTAATCAATAATTCATATACATTTTTTGGGTTTTATTATTATTGTGTTTAGATTATTTAGTGTAAAAATAAATAAAATTGAGGGATTATAATCCCTTGTTTTTTTTAAAAAATTGCAAGGTTAAAATGATAGTAACATATAATATGTGTATATGTATAATAAAATAGAATTAAATACAATGAGTGATGTTGTTGAAAATAATGCGAGTGATGTTGTTGATGTAGGATTAGGATTAAATTGGCATAAATTAAGTAAAACGTTGAAATGTAGTAAAGTTGATATTTTTGCCAAAACATATGTGGATAATAATGGTTTAACCGAAAAAGACCAACTAGCATTATCAAATTATTTAAAAAAATGTATAGTAACAAGTAGATTGCAAAAAAATAAAGATGTATTGTATAATAAAGATACTGGTACAATTGAAGAAATAGAATCGTTAAAATTCAATAGTACAAGTGGTAAATTTACATTAGTCAAATATGATAATTTAAATAATTCAATTAAAAATCATATTAAAAAAACTCAAACATAATATACATTGCTTTATATAAAATAATGAAATATATGATAACATATTTTATCATATATTGTGAATTGGATGGAGGGTGAAGGATATTGGTAATTCGCAAACTCTTTTATGTTGAAGAGCATTTTTGTTGGAAATATTGTGTTTTTGTAAATATAAATGGAATTTGGTGTATATTAATATGGATTTTATTACTATTGTTAATTAAATTATTAATAAAATAATAATCACTGGCACGTTGGTCATTCCACCTTGAATAATTTTTAATTGAATGGTGAAAACATATAGATGTTGCATCAATATCTCCTAATTTAATATGTTTTTTATTTTTAGGATATATTATTTTATCGGGACGTAAAAATTTCCAAATATACAAGTCGTTTTGTACAATATTATTAATGTTATTGTTTTTTTCAATATTATTTTGAATGTTTGTGTTAAGCGTATGTAATACAAGTGAATGTGTAAATACGTCATCGTCGTCTAAAAATAATATATAACCCGAGGTTACTTTATCCAATAAATGATTGCAATATAAATTGAATTTATATTTATTTTTATTATTAAAATTCATATAAAAAATACGAATACTATTTACATATTTTTTACAATGTTTAATTACACATTGTATATAATCATTGTCACTTTTATTATCAAAAGATATGTAAATATTAATACATTTTAAATTATATTGTTGGTTTAAAATACTATGAATACATTGCTTAAAATAATTTGGACGATTAGAAGTTCTAATTAAAATATTAAAAATACAATTATTATTATTATTATTATTATTATTATTATTATTATTATTATCATAATAAATATAATTGTTTAACAATTGCTTAAATTCATTTTGTAAAATAACGTGATTTGTATTCCACATATATTCTAAATATTCCAATGAAATTACATAATTTTGTTGTAATCCATAACATTTATAATGCATCAACGCATTTTTAATAGAAAGATTGCTTATTTCTGGATAATAATTAATATAAAAATCACCATTAAAATGAGTAGGTTTTACTAATTTATCATTGTTATTTATTTTTTCCAACACACGTTCATTATTACTTTTAAAAATAATTGGATTTATTAATAGCGTATCTATTATAAATTTCATATCAGTGCCATTATTTATTTCAGTATTGGGGTTTTTTTCTATTGATTGGGGTTTTTTTTCTAACATTTTAACACTAAATTTATTCCGTTTAATAGAGTTTTTTTTAAATTGTGGATTTGTTTGATTTTGATTTTGATTTTGATTTTGATTTTGATTTTGATTTAAAATAGAAATATTATTCCATTTAAATAATTTAAAACATTCTTTGTTTGAACGATTTATACCTGTATTACTGTGAGTGACACTACAAATAATTATATTTGGGTATATTACATACATATTATTGGGTGTAGTTTGTTGTAAATCCATTAAATAATGGTCCACGGGTTTATGTTGTAATAAAAATAATGACAGTAATGTATTGTAATAAGATGAATGTACCATGTAAGCAAATGTTCCAGTGGTTTCATAAGGAAAATAATACTCATTATTAATAATTGAAATATTATCCCAATTATGCTGAGAAGCACCTAAATAAATAAGTTTCCAATCGTTATCTGTATTAATAATATTATTTATTTTGGTATAGTCTTGTTTAATACGTTCATTAATCAATATATCATCTTCTAAAATTAAAATAGATTTATAATTATTTTTAATAGCATCCTCTAAAATATTTATATGAGAACGCAAACAACCCCATTGTCCGGGAGTTTTAATCGTATTATTATTATTATTATTATCATTGTTATTATTATTATCATTCCATTCATCATATTGTTTATTATATGGAAATATAGATGTATCAACTCCTTCTACTAATTCATAATTAAATAAATTATTTATATGTGTTTGTAAATTATGTTTGCGTTTAACATCTTTTTTCATATTAATAATATAAATATTATTTACCAAAGCATTAAAAAAATCCATTAAAAATGTATATGATGGTTATATTTATAAATATATATCATATGAATTTGTGTTAATATTTAGATTATACAATGAAAAAAATAAAAACAAGGGTTTTTATATCAAGGGTTTTTATTTAAATATTGATTGATAAAAATTATTCCGAATCGTATTCATCATTTTCAATAAATTGGTCCATTCTGGATGGGTGCATAGTTTTAGCAATTAATTCTTCAAATACATAATTATTAAAATATTGTTTATTTTTTCTAAAACAATTGTGAATGTTTATTTTTCCAATGAATTTACTAACAGTAAAATACCAATCCTTATTTGGATAAGTTTCTATTATTTCCATAGTAAGTGATGAATTTTTGCTTATTCCATATTCACCCCATTCCCAAGGTTTATCCGAATAAGTTTCTAATATTTCCAATGTAAGTGCTGCGTTGCTGCTAATTCCATCTTTACCCCATTCCCAGGGTTTATCGGGATATGCTCTTATTATTTTCAAAGTGATAGCGGGATTGCTACTTATTCCATATTTACCCCAATTCCAAGGTTTATCCGGATATGTTTCCAACATTTCCAATGTTAGTGATGGATTGCTACTAATACCATATTCACCCCAATTCCAATGTTTATCTGGATATTTTTTCAATATTTCCAATGTAAGTACTGGATTTCTACTAATATTAAACCAATCCCAAGGTTTATTGGGATATTTTTCTAATATTTTTAAAGTAAGTGATGGATTTACACTAATTCCATTCATACCCCATTCCCAAGGTTTATCGGGATATGCTTGTAACATTTCCAAAGTTAATGCTGGATTGCTACTTATTCCACCAATTCCCCAATACCAAGATTTATGTTCAAATATATCCAACATTTCTAAAGTTATAGCAGGATTACTACTTAATCCATATTGTCCCCAATGCCAATCTTTATCAAAATATGTTACTAAAATTTCAAGTGTTAATGACGGATTATTACTTATTCCACCACAATCACCCCAATGCCACGATTTATTTTCAAAAATTTGTAATATTTCATAAGTTAATGATGGATTATTACTAATACCATTCCACCCCCAATTCCATTTTTCATCCGGACAAGTAAGCAATAATTCCAAATTGATTGCTGAATTACTACTTATACCACCTTTTCCCCAATTCCATCGTTTTTCAGGATATGATTTTAATATATTTAAAGTAAGCGAAGGATTACTACTCATACCACCTTGTCCCCAATACCATTCCTTATCCTTATTTTTCCGTAGTATTTCAGCCAACATTATTGTGTGATGGTAATTATTAGATACCAATTCATTTTTAATTATTATATACCAATTCATTTTTTTTATATTTATTTAAATAAAAATTAATAAACACCAGATTAAAATAATCCACATATTTATTTAAATGTATAAAATAGAGACCATTCACGGAAAAAAAAGGAATATATTTGAAAAAATGAATTAATTTATAAAAATCTTAAAGTAAAATATAAATTCTTTGGAATAATTGATAATTTGGAAATTAGGACATAATGACGGAAATTAGTTATGGTTATGGTTATTGTTATGGCAATGGACTTGCTTATGACTACAACCCCAGGTATAATAGTGAAAATCAAAAATTATTATTAAATTTAGGAAAATGCAGTTTAGATATAATAATGCCGTTTAATGATTATTTAAAATTAACTACATCACCTTATTCATATGAAAAAAAAATAAATATGGTAGATTGTTCTGGGTGTCGTATGTATTTATATAATTATAATAATTTAAAAATAATAAATAACGCAATTAAAAATAACACATTAAAAATTAAGAATCCATTTGTAAATAATTTCAATCAAACAAACATAAATATACATAATTTAATGTTTTCAATCCTTTTGGAATGTATTCGTTGGAATGTTAAAGAAGACGATATAATTGATACTAATAAATATATAATCAATTATACTTATAAAAATTACATCAATAACTACAATTTAGCAAATCATTTAATTGACATGATAGAATTTATTGAAAATTTAGAAAAAGAAATTGAAAATAATAAAAACAAATACAAATGCTTACATGCTAAAAACTTGAAAAATGTACATATTTCATTAATGGAAATCATATATCACCCAAACAATATTGGAAATTTTAAAAATTGGGGATTAATTAATAACCAATGGAATATTTAATTGTATTATCTGATTGTATTATTTAATTGTATTATCTGATTGTATTATTTGATTGTATTATTTGATTGT
>Ga0208791_1000404_pt1 | contig 19854 bp, 26 predicted proteins | sample 11_taG_FD_184084 | JGI IMG/M metagenome (GOLD analysis project Ga0208791, IMG submission 184084) | Marine viral communities from the Subarctic Pacific Ocean - 11_ETSP_OMZ_AT15265 metaG (SPAdes) (version 2) | ecosystem: Environmental > Aquatic > Marine > Oceanic | place: Pacific Ocean | collected...
AATTGTTTGAAGATATTACTTTGTTTGCACCTCTAATTGAATCAAAAATACCGTGGAAATATATACCATCCCTATTCTTTATCCACACCAAATCAGGTTGAAAATCAAGCGAAGAAATTGATTGTGTACTACCGTTCCCTGTATAGGTTACAGTTTCAAAGTTTTGTAAAGGGTCTAATGCTGCTGATGCAGAGGCTACTATACCTCCTGTTGTAAAGAATTTCTTATTAAATCCCATTTAGTCAAGATTTGGTAAAGAATAAGAAACTACCGCTGCTTTAGTTGTAAGTGCGTTAATCTCCGCTTCTTTAGTTCCACATTCAGTTCTCAAGGCTGCTCTTGCATCTATCACATCCTGCGGTGCAGCAATACCTTCTTGTGCTCTGATAATGTACCAATCTGTTTCTTCTAATTTTCTATTGTATATAGATTTTAGGTTTGCAATTTTTGCCTCTTTTAACTCGGCTACTGTTTGTGTCCAAGTCTTGTTAATTACAGGATAAGTAAAAGTACTACTATCACTATCCCATTCAAGGTCTCCTAGCTTTTGAATTGCTGAATCGTAATCAGGTGTTACTACGTTGTAGAATCCTGCTTCTTCCCATTCTGTAGAAGATAATTTATCAAACCCACCAATAACATTACCCCAAGCTTTTGGAATAGTAGTGTATCTTTTTATTGCTCCGTCTATTTGTATTGCTTTCATATCTTATTATTATACCGTTGTACTTGAAGTGTAGGGTGCTACTGCATAGTGATAGACTTTTGCACCTGTTGAATCGTCTGTACAAATAATTTGTATTACGTTATTTGTTGTACCGTCGTAGTTTGTACTACCTACTTTGTTAAACGTAGACCCTGTTTCTGCTAAAGTAATAGCAAAGTCTCCATCTAATATAATATCTACAACTTGCCCCTGTTGAGCATTACTAATTGTTAGGGTAGCTGCATTATCTGCTGTTGCTGTAAAAGTAGCTGCCGAATCAAAGTTTATTGCAAAAGATGAACCTGTACCTAAAGCTGATAATGCTGTATAAGAGTTAGATAGTTGTTGGTGGTCTATCCCGTTATCAGAAACGCTTACTGTAACATCTCCAGTAGTAGTGTCAACTTCTAATCCTGTTCCCCCATCTACACTTGTAATTAAGACATCATCTATAAGAGAGGATAGGTCTAAGGTGAAAGTAGAAGTATCACTATTAACAAATGTTGCAAGACCTGCCCCATCTATTGAAGCACTCACTATTGCAGTATCATCCAAATAAGGAGCTAAATCTACTGTATCAGTTGTGCCATCGCCTTTTGTTAAGGTTAATGTGTTTGTTGCTAAAGATAAATCTGGCTTCCCATATAACTCATTAAAGTTATCGTTGACCATTTTAAAGGCATCCGCTAAAGGAGTCCCTTGTGTAGAATCTTTGGCTACCGCAGGGTATGTTACTATTGTTTGTTGTGCCATTTTATTTTATTTATAATTGTGTTTTATCTGCTGTAAATTGTGCATTATCCGCTGTTAAATCTCCTCCGAAATAACTAATCAAATCTGCTGTAAACGGTGTTACTGGTACAAGTCCCCAACAATTAGGAGCAGAAAAGTCAGGTATAAAGTATGTTGTGTATTGTTCATCTAGTCCCCAACCATCGTTGGTTTCCATATCACAATATATTTTTCCCCAATCTATTGAATTTGCCATTTCTCTTTTTTAAGTAATTACTTAATTTAATAATGTTCTCTTTCTTAGGTTTGTATTGTTTTTTATTTTCTATAGTACCCATCCTTGAAATAATGCATCTTTATCTGGATAAACATCTTCATTATTATTACTAAAATACTCAGGGAATTTACTACCAGCATTGAAACTCATATGTTCAATAAACCTATTGGTATAATATTCGGCATAATCCCTTTCCTTTGCTATAAGGCTATCTATTTCTTGCTTTAAAGGTTGAGTTGAATTCTCAGAACTATGCTTGTAAACTCCTCCATTTGATATTGTATAAGCAGCAAAAGGTAAATACTCTGCCATTGCAAAGTGAATTAACATAGGCTGAATGTACTCATTAACCAATTCTAAATAATCCCCACTTAAACTACCAGCTACAATATCGCTACTTATCTTATCATATAAATCTGTACCAAGATAGTTTTGAACATGAATCTCTTGAGCTAATTTAATAAACTGAATAAATTTATCAGTATCTACATTCCCACTCAAGGCAGTATTCTTAACTAAGTCAGCTCTTTTTATAAATAGTGCAGTTGCCATTATTCTTGCTCTTCAATTTGTTCGTCAATAGTTTCGCTTTGTCCATTCTTTTTTACCCCAGTTTCTTTTTCCATTTCGGAATCACTAATCACATTTGTTAAATCAGTAAATTCTAATGGCTGTAAAGTCTTAAAGTAAATATCTAATTCAATATTATTGTACTCTAAAATTTCTTCTAAAGCATCTAATATTGTAACCTGCATTGGTCTAATTACAGTATTATCCATCAATAACGAAGCAGTCTGCAATTCTTCGGCATTATTACCAAGTCCAGTATTATCTTTAATACCAACTAACATTGGCGATACAATACGGTGGGACACCATTACTTTCTTCATACTCTCATCAGATAAGAACTGATATTGTTGATGGGCATCGTTTATCATTACTGGGTCAACTGTAGCTGCAAGTTCTTTACTATCATTAAATGCCAGGATAAATTTACCTGCGTTACTAGTACCACTAAACTTTTCGTATATTGCTCTTTCAATAGAATCTCTCTGCTCCTTGTCAGGAGTACCGTTATTGAAGTTAATTAACATACTTGGCTGTAGACCATTCTGTATATTGCTAATATGGTAGTTAGCAATCTCTTCCTCTAATTCAGCATACTGTAATCCTCCTTGATAGTCAACTGGGCTATAGTAATAAAATCCTGCTCTATAAGGTCTAATATATAAAATTTCAATATTATCTTGACTTGTACCAAAAGCAGCAATACGCTTTGGTTTATCATTGTGTTTTACCTTAGACCAATCGCTAGAATAATAATAGTTCTTAATCTCTCCATCTACAGCTTTCTCAGCTCTTAATGTTTCAATAGGCATATGGGCTACTTGAGCTATCTTACTTCTATCTTTGCTGTATATTACTTGAACAGCAGCCTGTCCCATCATTTTGTAATCGTAGCAAACCTTCTTCATACAATCCTTTCTAAAGAGCTCTTTCATCTCTTTATACTCTGTAGGTTTTGATTCAGAATCAGTAGCATCTAGCCCTCTCCCATATATCATCTCAGATATACCGTTGATTGAAGCGTTGTTTGTTGGAGACCCATTGTATCTATCTATAAGATATTTAAAATACATATTATCATCTCCATACTCTACCCAATCATATCTTTTTGATTCAACTATTTGAGTGGATGTATAAGAGGCAAGGTTTACAACATGAATTGCATCCTTAACTTTATTTAATTGCTTATTATAATTTTTTCTTGACATTATACAAATATATATTCATTATCGAAGCTAGTTTCTTCTGTGTATTGGTCTTTATTAATAAAGTATTTATCTAAAGATTCTTGGTCGCTACAATAAATTAAACCTCTATATATCTCCTCATCATCTTCGTCAGATAACTGTACCTTGTAGGTATATAAATTATCTTCAGTTAAACCAAAGTCCCCATTCAACACCATATAATCTCCTTCATTTGACTTAGTTGGAGTAACAGTAGCTGTCGTTCTGGTTGCCTTATCCGTAATCTTAATTACTGGGGAGTCAGCATCTTTGCGAGGAATTATCTTTAATTCTTGAGTTCCTGATGTAGGGAGTATATCCATATACAAAATAACTTTACCCTATTGAATTGTTTTTACTAAGGTACAAAAAAAGGGGGTAAAATACCCCCCTTATTGAATTTACAAGTACATTTTAATTAGACAACTCTCTGAGTAGAGGGACTGTCAGTAGCACTAGCCATTCCAGCAAATGGGTCTGCCGAAGTAGCACCATCTACAAAATTAGGCATAGTTATTTCATTAGCAGTTAAAGTAAGAGTATAACCTTGTAAGTCTCCCATTGCAGTTCCAGTTACTGCTGTACCTCCTGTTACCTCTGCTCCATGTTCTCTACCAACTAGCAATAACTTGCCATCAAAAGTCTCTACAAAAACGTGGGGTCTACCAAATGCCATTAATTTCAGCTCTTTGTTATCCTCCTTTGTTAGTTTATGTAAAGTTAAGTTTACAACTTGCTCAAAGAATGTTGTACCATTCTCAAGAGAAGTTTGAATATTTGTCTCTAAAGAAGAGTTACCCTTAACATCGTAAGAGTGGTAATCGAAAGTTCCATCTATATCGGTTACTTCATCATCAACTAAGGTTATAGTACCTAAGTCTCCAAAGTCCACAAAGTGAATTTTTCTAATACCACCTACAGCATCTTTACAGGGTTTTAATCTTCCTCCAGTTAAATCACAGCTCATAGTATTATTGTTTTATAAAAAAAGGGTAGGCAGATTAGTTACCACCTACCCTTCTTATTGATTAATTATTATTTATTATTCGTCGTTAGCAGTGTTTGCGATACCGTAAGTTACGATGTCGTCAACAATACCATACTGTACACCTGCTGTAAATCTCATTACGACTCTTACGTTTTGAGACCCATCAATGTCAGCCATATCAATAACTTTTACTTCGTTGTGGTCAGCTAATAGACCAGTACCAAAGTATAGGTTAGACTTTTCAGCAGCTACTGCAGTATTGTCTGCAAGACCGTTAGCAACAAATAGTTTTACACCATCAAAAGATAATGCTCCACCACCATACCACTGAGTTCCTTTATTATCACTACCTGCATTTGAAGTAGCAGCAACTGAGAATCCACCTAAAGCTCTTACATAAGCTCTAGCAATATTCTGAGAAACATAGATATTTAAATCTTCACTTCCATATAGAGTAGAAGGAATAGCATCTACGATAGAGCCTAGCTGTGCAACTACGTTAGAAGCACTTACTGTAGTACCCGCAATTTCATTTGCTGTTGGCAAACTAGCGTCTGCTCCTAATAGAGTAGTTAACCCATTAAACTGTCCACTTGTAGAAGTATCTCCTGCCCAGATAGACTGCTCAGTTCTTTGTGCTACTTTAGCAGCAACGTGAGAAATTAAAAAATCAGAAAAGTTAGAAGGCAAAGTGTCGTGGGCAGAGAATCCCATAGAGATAGCTTCCCAGTCATTTTGAAAGTCAGACTTACATAGTTGTAAGTTTACTTGTTGAAATTCAGGAGTCAAAGTTCTCTCATCAAGAGTGATAGTACTTGTTGCAGTAAAATCACAAGATGCATCTTTTACGATATCATCAGTAGAGATAGTTTTGATTACTTCCTGAAACTTAATGTTTGGTTTAACGGTTAATCCACCGTTTTCCAAAGTAGAAGCACTTAATAAAGCAGCAGAAATGTATTGTCCTGCAAATTCCCCATTGTATGCTACACTAGCGTTTTGAGTTGTTGTTGTTGGCATTTTATTTAGATTTAGTCGTTATTTTTTAATGTTAGATATTCTTTGAAATACTTTATCCGCAGTACTCATAGTTCTATTTTGTGCGTATAAATTCAAACTTGTTTTAGCCTCTTCTTCTGGGCTGTGCTTGATTGGTTCGGCAGCAGGTTCTTTAGAAAGTTCCTTTACTTGTTCAGCAAGAGATTCTTTTTCTTTCTTCATATAACCCATCTCTTCATCAATCATTTTCTTTATAGCTTCAATTTCGGCTTTCATTGCCCCCATATCTGCCATATACTTTTCCTCAGAAACATAGCCATCTTTTAGCTCAGTTTCATCTTCTACTTCTTCCTCGCTAGAAGCCTCTACTTCTTCAGTAGCTACTTCTTCAGATAATTCAGTAGTCTCTTCTTCTACTTCTTTAGTTGTCTCGTCAACAGAATCTAGTTCAGATAAAACAGCTTCTTCTTGTACTTCCTCTTGAGAAAGCTCTTGAGCTAATTCATCTTCTTTTGTTAACACAGACAACTTCTCGAGAATTTCATTTAATAAAGTTGTTGCCTTCATAATAATTATTAATATTTATATAAAATAATTGTTTACTAACAAGGTGTTAGATTTTTACTCGGTAGTACCAGTTACATTTCCAACTCCTTGTGCTTGAAAACTACCATCACAGCATTTCCTAGAATAAGTTCTGCCATCTTTACAAAGACATCCTCTTTTGCTATTTTTAGGAGATGGACTTCTATCCCTGTTGTTTCTTGTCATAATCCTGCGTTTTGTGTTCGTTGTATAAAATATATTACATCCCAAATTTTGCAATCATCTCCAGTGGAAAGGACTTTTAATTGAATTCCATCATTTACAAAAGTACTATCGGTATAATATTGAGCCATTATATTCTCTGAATGTGTTTCGTGATTTCCTTTTGGAAAAGCAATAGTTCCTGCTAATCTTGAAATTTGACCACTACCCTCTAAGTTATACTCTAAAAAAGTTTGGTTTGCGTTTGCAGCTTCTGCTTTAAATGCTATTGTTATAATGTATGTGTCATTTTCGTTTACACCTAATATTTTTTGTGTAGAGGAATTATAAAATTCTATACTTGAATGGCTTCTTACTACATTACCTGCATTGTTAGGTAGCACTAGTTCTGAGTCTTGTTCCAAGGTAAGCTTATACTCAGAATGATATTCTGTATCATCATATCTTGCCCAACCTAAGTTTTGAGTTGCCCCTAAGTTCTGAGGATATACAATTACATTCTCATTATTATGCCCCATATACAAAGCACTATCTGTACGCAACATCGCACCATTTTCTATATTGACATTATCAACTACAGATTGCTCTACATCTTCTACATGGACTCTATATGCTGTATTCTTTCCCATTATTTTTTACTTGATTTTGGATGTTTCTTTGGCAATAAATCATAGTCGGTAGTGTACTTTGGATTTTGTGGTCTACCGTTCTTCATTAAATATAAATAAGCATTTACTCTAGCTAATGCCCATTGTTTAGCACTTCTTACTTTAGGAGAATGACTTGTATTAAAAGCACCTAGACCTCTTTGAAATACACTAGCCAACATACCCACAGTAACACTATAAGCAAGTTTATCTCTATACTTATCGTTAAATTCATCAGCTTTTTTCTGTAGAGTTTTACGGTCAGCAGAACTTACTTTAGCACCTGTCTTTCCTTTAGCACTTCCTTTGGCAGTTCCTTCTCCTTTTGGACTAGGATTAGCTGTGTCTGATTTAGGTGCTTTAGGAGATGTCTTTACATCACCCTCACCATCTGATTCTGCTAAATCTATTTCGCCTAATGACTTTAGTTTACCTCTACTCCACCTAAGAGCTGCTTTACCTCCCCAAGCATCGTACATTAACTTACCACACCCATCCGAGTAGCTTTTAGAGGCTTCTAAGTCTCCCTTATGACGAGACAGAAAGCTATACATTCTCTTAATTGTTGATACTGTCAAATTAGATTTTGATGCTAATTGCGATGCTCTTCGCTTCCCTACTGCAGTACCGCAAGAACCCCAACCATTTTTATCAACCCATTCTAAGACTCTCTTAGCGTTGTTTACGACACCTTGAGGGTAATCACTATAGGTCTTTAAATCTAGCTTCTTAGAGGCGATATAATCAGCCATCTCGACTAATATTTCTTCTGCTTCCACTTCACTTATTTGATTAACCTCTCCCATATTCACCTTATCAGTAAAATATCCTTCTATAGAGAATCCTTTTACTTTGCCAGTTTTAACGTAGTTATTCCAAACCTCATCATTATTAACCTTCATCGAAACCATCCAAGTTCCTACAGGGAGTTCCATTCCGTACTTTCTACTTTTATCGTGGGTTTCATCCTCTATAATCCAGCTTTCAACAACTGATAATCCGTAAAGTTTAGCTTCGTGTTCTAATGTAGACTCATTTTGATTGCCTCTCATTAAGAATAGTTCTGATGCTTTTCTTACTGTATTTTCTGAGAAGTATATATAATATTCATCTTCACCATCGGCTCTGTAGATATTCTTATTAGGCACTAATGCAGCCCCCATAAGTATTCTTTTTTCAGAATCAACCTCAGTTAGTTCGACTTTAGTTTGTTCGCTAAGTGCTATAAAGTTTTCTTGAATTGCAGGTCGGTCAACTATACTAATAGCTTCAATACCTGAAAGCAATTCATCTTCGTCAATAAGTAGTTCTATTATTCTCATATTTAAATTAATTGCTATTATTGTGTTCGTTTTAATTTTATATTAAGTACTAGCACTGTCTATAATATTCTCATATACTTCTCCAGCATCTACAATATCTTTATGAACAACAAAGGCTCTCAAAGGTTGTTTCTGTGATGTTGCTACTGTTTGTGCAAGTTGTGATTCAGGTGATGCACCGACTACATTAAAGTCTGGAGCTTCTACATTTCCTCCACCTCCTTGACCACCAGCAGATGGTTGTTTAAATGAAGATATAGTTGTTGCCAATATGTTTGCTATAGATAATGCTGCACCAATGTTATTTCTAGTTATTTCAGCCTGTGCAATAGCTTTAAACGCAGCACCTCCTACAGGAGCTAAAGCGGCTTTTGCAGAATACCCTGCTCTAATAATTTGATTAGAAGATTGAGTCCTAACTACAATATCCGCAACAGCAGCACCTTTTTCTATAAGTAATGCTGCTTTTTGCATAGCCTCATTTTCCCCTGCTATATTAGATAACAAGTCCGATGTTTGCTGTGCAAAGCCAACATATATAAGGTCTATACGTTGGTTTTCTTTTATGAAATCTAACTTCTGCTGCAACTTAGTTTCATTCAACTGCTGTTCTAATTGTGCTAATTTTAGTTCCCCTTCTGCTCTCTCATCAACAGAAAGTCTGGCTGTTTTTAACCTAAAGTTTTCAAAATCTATATCGCTCTGAAGAAGAGCCATTTTTTCGTTTAAGTAATATTGATTAGCATCTAAAGAATATTTTAAATTTAATACTTCTAACTCTTGTTTTTTTCTGTTTGAATCAAATCTTTTATCTGATTGGTCAGCTTCAAGTTTTAACAATTTAGTTTCAGTTGATGCAAATATCTGAATTCTAACATCAGCAGCCTCTTCGTCAGCTTTTCTTATAGATTCTAAATATTCTCTTTTAGCTTCAGCTTTTTTCTCATCACTTCTTGATGATTCTTCAAATTCCTCTAATCTTAATTTTTCTCTATCTTTAAACTGCTGAACCCTTATATCTAAATCTCTTAATGAAAACTCTTGTTGCTTTATTATTCTTTCTTCCTCATTTAGTATAAAAGTAAGCTCTGATTGCTGTCTAAATCTTTCTTCTAATTTAGACAAATCTAAAAGTTTTTGTTTAAAAGCTCTAAGTCTACCCCCTAATAATCCATCACTATCATCTGGAAATATTCCAAATTCTTTTAACTTCTCTTGTAGTTTATCGATATCATCTGCTATTGTAGATAGCTCTTTGGTTCTTGATTTTGCTGAAGCTGCAACCATAGAGTTAACACCAGCAAGACCATCTGTTGCTCCAGATAATATACCTTGAAATACTTCTAAAAAGCCAGTTGATTCAACTAATGAGGCGTTTTGTAACTTAAATTGCTCAATATACTTTTCTTGTATTTCATTTAATATTGCTTGAGACTGAGCCTTTTTCATTAGAACTTTAATTAAAATTTCAGTTCTTACTATTGAATCATCAGTTAATTTATTTGTCTCATCTAACTGAAGATTTAATCCTTCGTGTTCATCGCTAACTTTTTTAAGTATAATTGCTTTTTGTTCATCAGATACATTTGAATCATTTAGCATCTCAACATAGGTCTCAAGCCTACCTATCTGTTCTCCATATACTTCTGTTGCATCCTTTAAGGCTTTATTAACAGAAGTAACAGCTCCTGCCCATTTAAGAAATGCTTTTTGTATTCTAGGTAAGAATGAAAGCAATAATTGAACTCCAACAATTACACCGCCAACACCAAGTAAAGATTTTCCTAATTGAGATAACGCTCCTCCAAGCCCTTTTCCGCTTGTTCTTGAGAATTCTTGACCTAGTTCAAGTAAACGACCAATGTTATTAGCTACACCTTGAATACCATAAGCTGCATCCGAAGCAACACGACCAGTTTCAATAAGTATTGCATTATTAAGCCCTGATTGTGCCCTGTTTTTATTATTTGCTCTTGATAATCTTTCAGTAGAATCGGCTAATCCATCTACAGCTTTCTTAGTTGTTTTTACAGCTCTGGCAGCATTTTTCTCCGTTACCTTTATTTCAATAGCAATTACCTTCTTATCTGCCATAATAATATCTTTTTATTTGTTGTTTAGCTTCTTTTATACTGCCTACTCCTTTATACTTGCCTTTAGCAATATCTATATTATCAGATACCCCATACCAATCATCTATCGATAATAATTCTAATATTTGCTTTATCATTCTACTATTTGGTCTTGAAAGATGTTTAGTAATTCTAATTCAGATTTACCAGTCATCAAATTAGTTGTTATTGAATTAATCCGAAATATCTTATCTTGTATCTTAATTTGGTCATTCAATTTATAATTTATAAGTATATTAGCAGGTAAGTATGCTGTAACCTTAAACATTCTTCTAGCTGGATTAAATACACTTTCAATATAGTTTTTGTAAAATACATTGTATAATGAATTGCTGTAATCCCCATAATTCATTGTTTGCCATTCATCAAACTCTTGGTCAAAGTTTAAGTTGTAAGTTGGAGGTGTTGTTGTATTTCCAGCATCGTTTGAATTAGATGGTCTCCAATAACTAGTTAGCCCAGTTGGAGGAGATGTAGAAATCCAATTAATCTTACCGCTTCTGTTTCCGTTAGCGACACTTGCTTCTGGTAAATCAGTTATTTTTATGCCATAAAATAATAATGGTTTTATCAATAACGTATCATAATTTCCAGTAGGAGCAGGAACAGCATCTGCATCTGGGTTAAAATCACCACCTGCACAATATCCCCACTGTATTAAAGTATCTTTAGTGGGAGATGTAGAGTCAACATTTAAATCCAATAACCTTTCATATTTCATGTGGGAGAAAGGCAATTTTATTTCATATTTTTTACCCCTATCTATATTAGGAAAATTTCTTTTAACATTAAACTCAGCATCTCCAAACACTTCATTAAATTGCTCTAAGTGATTTTCCATTAAAACCGTATCAGTTTTTTCATAATTAAACTTAATATCGGTAAATGGCAAAGTTGAATTTACAGTATGAGATGTTGTATCTAAATATTTATCTAAATCTATAAGACCTCCTAGCTTGTTGTTTATTGAATCGCTATAAAAATTATCAAGAGTATCAATGTATATTAAGGGTCTGTCATCATCAAACTGTCTATTTGTTGTTAGCCTAGGATTTCCTTCTTCATCTATATAATACGCAACAAGATTAAACATCTTAAATAACCCAGTCAAAAAGTCCATAACCTTCATCTTAGGTAATCTGTCTTTCATCAATAACTGAGCCTCTGTAAACTGCCCAGTATTTGTATTATAAAAATCATCATTCAGAAAATTATATATATCAGTATGGTAATACACAAAATTACTTGGACTAATAGTTAATGCTTCTTTAGACCTTATTTCTATATCAAAAGTTTGTGCAAAAACCTTAGACCCGTTACTATCGTATTGTGGATTTTTCTCCCATTCTGCTAAGTTAAATTCAATAAAACTTGTATAAGCATCATAAGGTGTTTCAAAGGTATCATCCCCTACATAGCTTTGTTTAAACTCAGCACCAGTAGTTTTATTTCTTAATATAACGTCATACTCTACATTTTGGTCAGAAACAACTATATCTAATCTAAATTTATATCTTCGAGAGTCTAATGTATCTACGGTTAACTCGCTTCCATCTATTGTTAAAGATTCAGAATAAGGTGCTGATGGGTATTTTTCCGTAAATCCATCTACAAAGTAGGTAAATAAATATTGTTCATCATCATCTAAATCATTAAACTCTCCCCTCTTACTATTAATCCACAAAAATAAATTGCTAAAAGCAGGAGAATCAAAAAAGTCTCTAGTAAACTCTATACCATATGTGTTTTCTATTGCTTCAATTATATGGATTCCTCTAATAGCAGGTTTTAAATCAGTAAACTTAAGACCTCTATCAGGGTCTCCATCTGGGTTTAAAGATTCATCATGATACACATTGCCATCAGAATTAAATTCAGGTGTTCCAGAATGGAAATACAATCTTTTCTCAGATGTTATAAGGGGATATATGATTGCATCTTGCTGAACTTCTCCATCTATCAAAAAATCAATTCCATCAGTAAGACCGCTTTTTACATTTACCTCATTGTATTCGTGGTCATAATTAGATAAATATTTTTTCTCTAAAACTCCAGTAACCTGGTTTTTTCTTTCTGCCAAATGAGTGAGTTCGTCATCTCCTATTAAATCTTTTAGAGATACTGTATGACCATAAAAAACAAGCTCATAAGCGTATGGCTTATTGTTTCTCATTTTAACACTATTTAAAAATATCTTTCCCTTTCTAAATGGAGCGTAGTTTATATGGAGTAACGCTTCTTTCTTTTTCCTAGAGTCGTAAGAATTTCCAGTTATATAATAATTGTAATAATGTCTAAATATCTTATTGTTTGTTTCAGATGCTGGGACTACAAAGGTTTGAGAATAGTCTGTAAAAATCTTCTCTATATCCCTAACATCTTTTATTGTTGATGTCAATTCCACTATCTCCTTATCAAAAAAATCAACTAAAGGATAGTTTCCTTCATTATCCTTAATATATAATTGTAGTCTCTGCATTATCTAACATTGTTTATTTCACTATAAGCATATTCAAACTTAACTGTAAAGTTTAACAATTTGTCGTATCTCTCGTCTTTATAGGTTATATCGTTGTCGGTTGGTGTAACTGGAAATACTTTGTTGTTTTCGTGAATCCAAACGTATTCAGATTGCATCATTTGCTGAATAACTTCATTATAGTCTTGACAAATAAACCCAGTGTTTAGTGTTAGGGCTTTCTTAGAGTTTACGTTAAATGTTTTGTCGGTAGGAGAATATGTAGGATATAATTTACTTGTAGATGTTGACTGAATAGTATTTACTTTATATTGTTCTCGACTAACGTTGGCATTTTCTTTTCTTCTACCAAAGAACCAAATATCTTGTAGACTACCAAATTTATTTAAGAAGGTTACTCTATATGGGGTATTCTTGCACTCTTCAATATATTTTATAGATAATGTTACAGTCTTGTTATCATTTGTAGTTATAACGACTTCATCAGTACCTACTGGAGCGGATATGTTAGGTATTAAATTTGAAGAGTTAGACCCCATAACTCCAGTTGCATCTGCTTTTATAAATGTAGTGTCTGCTGTATAAGAAGTTGTATCGGCTGTTAAGAGCTCGAATGTTTTACCAAAAGATTGAGAGCCTACAGAAAGTCCGCCTTCATAAAACTCAACGCTATAAAGTTCGTTCTCTTGATATAATGGTATTCTTACCTTTTCACCCTTTTTCCAATATACACAAGTGTTAGATTGCTGTAGTGGGGTAAGTAACTGAGGATTTATCTCATCCTCAAAATAACCGTAACCGTGAGTTACAAGCCTAGTACCAGTTGTCTTTGTTTCTGTTGCTGGAGTATCGTCAAAGGTATTTGTTATCTCCCAAGTAGCCCAAGCAGTAAGGCTGGAAATACCAAAATCTCCATTAAAAAACAAAGGAACGTAATCTTTTACAAGTTCACTTATCTCAAATAGAATAGTTTCTTCCCCGAGAATAATTGACTTTGTTATTGTGTACTGAGGCTCTCCTGTGTAGGATAGTATTGGTCCTTCATATATCCAAAGCTTTAACTCTGCTGTTTTTAAATTTGCCATAATTATATATTAAATCCGTAGTCTTGGAGTGCTTGAATAATAAAGTTGTAATAGTAATATGATTCAGGAGTATATGGGTTAGGAACTCCAGCGATATAAGTATATTGTACACCCTCTTCTAATATTTCGCTAGACCTAGATACTTCAGACCTGTCGGAAAGACCTTTAGAACCAGAAAAATCTCCAATAGTGAATGGGTCATTTAACCCATCAAAGATAGCTTTCAAGAACTCAATATTTTCTTCGTTTTGTCCATCAACTATAAAAGTTCTCATAAAATGCTCTCCATATTGTATTGAATTTAAGTAAGACCTATAGTCAGCTAAATCGCTATTATAATATGGACCTCGAATATATCTGTTATACTCATATGGTCCTTGCACCTCATCCGTGAAGAATAAATAAATATTTTTTGTTGATTGAGGATTTGTTTTTCCGTAAGATGCAAATTTTAAAAACCTCTCAGATGTATCACTTCCTGTGTAAGTAAGTTTTGTAAATTTAGCATTAAAGTCAGATGCTCTAAATACATTAACTCTTTCGTTATATTTAGTAGTATCCCCTCCATAATAAGATAATAACTTATCTTTAAGCAACCCATCAGCCATATCCAACAAAGGCTTTAATGTCCTCTTCATAGAACCAGAATCATCAAATATTATGTTGATTTCTACGTTTTCATCAAAATTTTGTTCAGGAACTCCTAAGTCAAAACTCTGTCCACCTAACTCTATTTCACCTGTACATTCGGCAAGAGATACAGTATCTTGCTGTGCAGAAATCAATCTAGTTTCAAAACGTTCAAGAATCTCCTCTTGAGTTACTCCATTTACATCTGTATAGGTAAATCTAGTATCGCCATCTTCGCAAGTACCAGTAAGTGTATAATAGAATGTTTCTGTAGCCTCTACGTCTGGGCAATTAAGTATAAAGCTATAACTGTCATTAGGGAAAAGAGTTTCTGCTGTTAAGACAACCTCATAAGGAGTCGCAGCAGTTTTGTTTATTGTTAATGTTGTTGGTTGCTTTTTATTTGTTGGTGAAGCTGTATTATCTGGTGCAGGTATTGGGTCTGTTGTAGGAAAGTTAGAGTCTCCTATAAAGCCAGTTGTATTTGTTGTACCATTCCAAGTAATGTCGAATTTAACAGGTACGTCTTGATTACTTCCTGTATCAAGAAATTCAATCTCTACTTCTCCAATTTTATCTTCTACACCTATTAAATTATATGTTTTTGTACCAACAAAAGAAGCTTCATTAATTATATCTCCACAATTTACATTAGTATCTTCATTTACTACAAGCTGAGGTTTTTCTTTCCAACTTACAGTTGCTAAAGCTGTAGCTGTATTGCCATCATTATCAGTTACTGTAACCATAAACACTTGGTCTTGAATTAAGGCTGTGTTCGTAGCTGTTATTGATTCAGAAGTACCGCTTCCAAAGCCACCCCACTCATAAGAAACTATAGTTCCATCTGGGTCTGTTGCCACAGCAGTAAGAGTTACCACATCTCCTAAGTATGGATTATCATTACTTACATCTATGTAAACTTGAGGAGGTTCGTCTCCTACTGGTGGTGGTATTACTGGCTGAACTGGTTCGGTAGGATTTGCTTCAATGTAGTAAGGACTCCTGGTATTTATTCTAACATCACTCATTTTTCTTTATAATGTAATTTTCTCCCTTTTTAACATAACCTGCTTTGACTAAAATGTCATCTAGGTTTAACGATACGTCTTTACCTACAGCAGCTCCTATCTTGTTCATTTTCTCCATTGACTTGTTTATAGCATCTGTGATAAAGTTAGTTGGTTTGATTCCTTTTCTGGCAATTTTCCTGGAAATGTTATGGGCTAATTTTCTTACTTCATAATCACTAGAAGTTTTAAACCTACCTTTAGCATCTCTTATTCTTATTGGCTTTGCCTGAATCCAATCTATTATGTCCTCTATAGGAGGATATTTTCCCTGTCCTCTACCCTCATCTACACTTACAGCGTAGTCGTTTGCCATAATATTAAACTTGATAGATTTACTAGAATCTTTAGAAATTACCTCAATAGATTGCTTTAATCTTCCAGTAGCATCTATAGGAGAGTTATAAGTCCCACTAGCATAACTTCTAGTTCTATTACGACCAACTTCTATTTTAAGCAACTTGACTAGTTCCTTAGAATAGTTGTTTAGGTATGCTTTTGTATTTTTGAACTTATTTAGCATTGAGTGCCATCATCATTAATAAGCCCCATATCATTATTTGGTATCTCAACATTTAACACCAATGACCAACCTGTAAGTAGATTTTCAAATCTATCTTCAAATTGCGTGGCAGTTGGAGCATCGTTAATTTCGTAGTTATTCTCATTCATACCACCTCTTCGCAAACTAGATTGCAATCCGTTTACTACAGAAAGCATCGTATTGAGTATATCGTGGGAATTATCTAACCCTAGATGGGGATTCTCTTTATCTTGCTTGTCGTCTTTATCTTCATCAACAACATCCATTGCAATAACATTTATAGAGAACGACATGAAGTGGTCGCTAAATGTAACATCATTGATTATTATATGGGCAAGTGGGAATATAGTTTGTTTGGATAGGTCAACCTCTAGCAAGTCCCCAGTAGTTACTGTATTGATATTATTATTGCCAATAAGATAATTGTAAATATTGTCAACCAGGTTATAATATTCTTTCATCGCTTCATTGATTTTTGTATCATTCTATTTTCTAATTCGTTTTTTTCTTTTTCAAATGTTAGGTAAGTGAGACACTTAAATATTGGTTCTTTTGTAACTTCGTCAAACTTTGTGATGTCTCCTTTAGCGAGTCCATAAATTGACTGATACCAACCCCACTTTCTTCCAAAGCCTCCTTGAGCTGAGAGGTCTTGTCCTTCTTCATCTCCTTCTCCAAATAGACCAGGGAAGCTATCGATAACTCTGTCCCTAAATCGTAAAAAAAAACCATACAACTCATAACAGCACTAAGAGGCATTTCTTTCATCCATTGTTGTATATCCTCATTTGGCTTATACGGAGCAATAGTATATTTATCCTTGCTCTTAAAGTTTACTGGGCGATATAAAACCCCCATAGCTTTATGTATATTTTGCCAATCAGTAATAGAGGCTTCAACATCTACATACTCACCTAAGCTCATATCATCTAACTTAGGTACAAATCCCATCTCTACTCCTCCTAACTCAAAATGACGAATCAAAGAAAATTTCTCCTTGAACGCTTCTTCGAGTATTTGTAGAATGCGATTAAACTCCACAACTGGAATAGAATCAACTTCATTTAAATTTATATTACAGAATATCTCAACTAGCTTTTTGTTTACAAAATCATTAGCCTCTTCACTTTCGTTTTGTTCTACTATTTTTAAGTAGTGTTGATATTGCCCAAGAGTAATATCTTCTAAAGAAGTAGGGACTTCGATTTCTATCTTTCGCTTCATATTGAAATAATTTAGTTATTGGTTTTTGTACTTATAGTTTGCAACTGCTAAATTGGCAGATATATATACATAGTATATTATACTTAGTTTAATACTTGTACTTAGTACTACACTTAGTGTTTTATACTTAGTTACTATAAATATAATAATTAATACTTAGTTATATATTATACTTAGTATAGTAATAGCAATACAGTTCCCATATTTTATTATCTACTTGGTCTTTCTTGTATTTTTTGCCACTACGAATAATATCTCCATTGTTATCTACCTCTATCTCGTAAAGTCTATCGCCTTTTTTATTTGGCAAACAATAAACCTTTATGTCATTCTCAGTACACCACTGGAAAGCATCATACTGGAAACTGCTAAACATACCTATTGAATTCATATTGCTAAGATACAAATTTAACCTATTGAATCTACAATGGCAGTTGGAAAAGATGGTCTGTGTACAGTCGTGGTTACTTAGCTATATATCTATTTTATTCCCCCAGAGTCCCTATTTTTATTTCCGTCTATCTTTCTATAAAACACTGAGAAGCTATTTAAGGCTATTTAGGAGCTATTTAAGAGACTTTTATATCTTTTTGGTATACTTACCCCAATGGATTGAATTAAAGCCCTTATAAGAGCTTATTTGCCTATTGGATTGAATTTATTAGCTTATTTGGTGGGGTTGATTGATATTTTAAGTACGAAATGCCCTTTTTAATTATATTTTCAATGATATTCAAGCAATTAGCTAAAATTACCCTATAAAAAAACCCCCAAAAAGGGGGTATAATTTTTAATTTATTTTTATTTTATTTTACGGATTATCTATAAATTCCAATAGGACTTCCTCAATTACGTGGCGGTTATTTGATTCCTTAATAGTATTTATAAGAAATTCCACCTCGCTAAGTGGCTCTGTTGAAGTATTGAAAAGCCAATAAAGATAGTTATCGATTGAGTTGTTTGTATCTGAGTGGTTGTCTCTATCGGCTTGTTGTTGTCTTTTTGCCTTTTGTAGATTGTGGTTAAATTGTTTTGAGTTGCTCATTATATATTTTTTCTATTAGTTTCAATTCTCTTTTTTTACATCTTCTTTCAATATTGCTTCTTAGGATTATTCCGACCCTTTTGCAATAGCTGTTGAGGGTTTCATAATCTGGTGAAATCTTATTGAACTGGGTCAACGTTGCTTTTGCTTCATGTTCATAGCTGAAGCCGTACCCATATTGAAACGGCATTAAAAACGTTTCTTCTTTCTCTGTTCCATAGTCTAGCGTAATAGTGCCGGAAAAATAAGAGTTCCCGTTAATTTTGTCAAACCATTCCTTTGCGTTTATGTCTATTGTTTTTGTTTTCATTGTGTATATAATTTAACATATTTTCTAAAATGTTTTTTATTTGTCCTTTTGTTGTTTGTGTCATACAAATGACGTACACAAATATTATTGTAAATTGTGGAATATTCCCAATATCCATATTTTACCTTGTATATATCTATTATCATTTCTTTCATGATTATCTATTTAAATTTCTTGTTTTATAAGTGCCGTTTTTTATTCTTTGTTCAATTTCTTTGGAACTGATATTTTCCCCTAAAAATTGCTTTAAATATTTTAATGTGGTTCTTGAGTAGTTCCAAAAATAAGGGTCTAAAATTACCTTACCTAAAAAGGCTCTTTCTCTTTTGGCAATAGTAGTGCCGTAACTTTGAAAGATATAATATTTATCCGTTTGTATTTCGTATTGATTTGCAACGGGGTTGCCTGTTCTTGGTGATTCTAAATTGCTTACTTTGAGTTTCATATTTAATTATATTTGAGTTCGTAAATTTTACTAATTTGTTTTAATTGTTCGTCAGCTGAATAGAAGCCGTCTGCAACTTTATGAGGAAAGTTTTTTTTCAATCTATAATTCCTGGCAAATATTATTTCCTTAATACTTTCTAAATTTAATCTGCCGTCTATTAATAGCAACCCGTCTGAGCCTAAAATATCCGTTCCCTTTTGTGTTAAAATTATTCTTTTCATATTATATATAAGTTAAAATAGTTCTTGTAAAAATGTAGCCAAATAAGGCTATTAAAAAAATGTACTGAGCAATTTTTAAAGCGTTGTAGAGTTTTTGTTTTTTCATTTGTTTAATCTTTAGTTAATATTTGTCTGTTGTGGGTTTTCCACATGACAAATATAAGGAATAAAAAACCGATTAATCCTACACTTTTTCAATTAATTGTTGATAAAATGTTTATTTATATCTAGTCTAAATAAGAATAACAAACAAAAAAAAGGGAATCAAATCTGACCCCCTATTGAATTTATACCTATTGAATTCACAAGGTATTGAATTCACAACCCTATTGAATTGCTAGGTTAATTGTATTGCCTCACAATGCTCGTAACATTCTGAGCAAATTTCAGTTTCAATCGGCACTAAAGGTGCACCGCAACAATTACTCACTACT
>Ga0208791_1000405_pt1 | contig 19839 bp, 16 predicted proteins | sample 11_taG_FD_184084 | JGI IMG/M metagenome (GOLD analysis project Ga0208791, IMG submission 184084) | Marine viral communities from the Subarctic Pacific Ocean - 11_ETSP_OMZ_AT15265 metaG (SPAdes) (version 2) | ecosystem: Environmental > Aquatic > Marine > Oceanic | place: Pacific Ocean | collected...
GATCAACTACACAGACATTACTACCTTGGGTACATCTGAGGCTAGTAAGGCAGTTACTGCAGATGCTAACGGTGACGTTACCCTCGCAGCTGAACTTAAGGCTACCTCTTACAACGAGACATATGTATCCCTTACTGCTGCTGCGACTGTTGATGTGAACTGTGAGACAGGCAACGTCTTTGCTCTTACGACAGATCAGAACACTACATTTACGTTCAGCAATCCCCCTGCGTCTGGAACAGCTTATGGCTTTACTCTCAAGGTAACTGCTGGCGGTACACACACATTGACATGGCCCGGTACGGTTGATTGGGCTGGGGGTAGTGCGCCTGATGCGCCTGCTAGTGGAGAGACTAACGTGCTTGTGTTTATCACTCACGATGGCGGTACTACATGGTACGGCTTCCAAGGTGGGGCGGCAATGGCATGAGCTTAACAAGTAAACTTACAACTATTGCTGCTGCTGGTGCTGGTAGTGAGCCTGACTTATTTATTTCATCTGTTCGTTCAACAACATCCTATCCAGTATTTACCGATATAGATGTTGATAGCAGTGGTGATATTGTGACTGTTGGTGTTGTTAATAATCCATCGGGTGCGGGTGGTTCTGATGCCTTGATACTAAAAGTAGACGCAAGCGGTAGTATTCTTTGGTCAAAAACTTCTGGCTTAACGGGGACTGACGTTTTTAATGGTGTAACAACAGATAGCTCTGATAATATTTATGCGGCAGGCTATATAACTGATGGCGTCACAAAGAGTTATATTCAAAAGGTTTCAGCAAGTGGAACTATTGCATGGGAGAAAACAATTTCCTCTGCTAGAAAGTCCCGTCTATATGATTGCGATATTAGCACAGATGAAAACACCCTGTTCTTTGGCGGATCATCGGCCCAGCATAATTCTGGAATTAATACATCTGCGGATGGCTTTTATTGGGGAAAGGTAAATACCTCAGATGGCTCATCACTTGTAGATTATATAGAGGGATTTACTTACAGCCAACAATGCCGTTGTGTCGCTACAGATGATGATGGCTCAGTTGTGTTCGGTGGTATTGCTGGCTACACAAGCACAGGAAATATGGATTTTTTCTTGCGGGCGTCACAAAGTAACATAGGGTCTACGACAGAAGTATTCCCTTTCGGCGGGCAACAATCTGCATATGTTGCTGACGTAGCTCACGGCCCAAACAATAAAACTTGGGCAGCAGTTTCTGGGAACCGTAGTTGGTATTTTAACATGACCAACACAACAATAAATGATGATAGAATTAACAACACCAGCAACGGTCGTGCTTACGGTGTGGTTACTGACAGCTTAGGGAATGTTTACTTCCTATCTTACGTTACATCACCATCTGGTTATCGCCACACTTATATTAACAAATTTGATGACAGCTTTAATAAGTTGTGGAGTAGAAAACTGCGTGGAGTTACAACAACATATAACGTAGTACCAGCAAGAATAGCAATATCGAATGACGATCAATACTTGTACGTTTGCGGGGCCGAAGCTGTTTCGTTAGGTGGTTCTTTTTCTGGGTTTATATTTAAGTTTCCAACGGATGGCTCACTTACAGGAACCTATGGTGACTTTGTATATGAGGATGTCTTTCAAAACATAGGTGGCACAAGCAGAACTAATAGAACAAATATATCTACAAGAATAGCCGCACCACTTAGCTTAGGTACACCGTCATTAACAACAGCCACGTTTACCCCTAGCTCTACAAACCTAGAAAAAGGATAACCTAAATGTACGTTAAAATTACAAGCGGTAGTGTAGATACATACCCCTATTCCATAGGGCAACTACGCCGTGACAATCCGAATACATCATTTCCCAAGAAAATCCCTGATGAGATGCTTGAGAGCTATGGTATACTTCCGGTTACTTATACGGATATGCCTGACATTGATGATCGCACTCAGACGGTTGAGCAAGAAGCTGCACCATCTTTGGTCTCTGGGGCTTGGACTATAGGTTGGACAACAACTGCTAAGACTGCTGAAGAGATAGCAGAGTATGATGCTGATGCAGCTTTAAATGTTCGTGCAGAACGTGATGGCTTGTTAGCTCAGTCAGACTGGACCCAGATGAATGACAGTCCTCTCAGTAACGAAGCAAAGACTGCATGGGCTACCTACCGTCAAGAGCTACGAGGCATCACAGACTCAGACGCATGGCCTAACCTAGCAGACGATGACTGGCCTGTAAAACCTTAACCGCAAGGAAACATTATGGCAACTAAAGATACACTAGACCAGATACGACTTGCAGCTGAGAATGACCTAGAGTTCTTCATACAGCTAGTCGCACCACAACAGGTCTTAGGGGATTGCCATAAGGAAGTAATCGAATGGTGGACAAGGGAAGATGCTAAAGACTTTCAACTTCTCTTGTTCCCACGAGATCACGGTAAGTCTAGACTTGTAGCATATCGTGTAGCATGGGAACTAACTAAGAACCCTACCCTACGTGTCCTCTACATATCTGCTACTGCTAACTTAGCTGAGAAGCAACTTACTTTCATTAAGGGTATCTTTACTTCAGAGATCTTTAGACGTTACTGGCCTGAGCACCTCCACCAAGAGGAAGGTAAACGTACCCGGTGGACTAACTCAGAGATTAGCTTAGACCACCCCCTCCGTAAGAAAGAGAATGTACGTGATCCTAGTGTATTCACTGGTGGTCTTACTACATCCTTGACTGGTCTACACTGTGACATTGCTGTACTTGATGACGTTGTTGTAGCTGAGAATGCTCTAACCTCTGAGGGTAGAAACAAGGTTGCTAGTCAGTACTCACTACTATCATCCATCGAAGGTGCTGATGCACAGGAGTGGGTAGTAGGTACTAGATACCACAGTAAGGACTTGTACAACGATCTGATGGAGATGAAAGAAGTTCTCTATGATAGCAAGGGTGAGCAGACTGGTGAAGACAACATCTATGAGATAATGGAGAAGCCAGTAGAGAACCTAGGTGATGGTACTGGTGAGTTCCTCTGGCCTCGACAGCAACGTAAAGATGGTAAGTGGTTCGGGTTCGACATACAGACCTTAGCTAAGAAACGTGGTAAGTATCTAGACAAGGGCCAGTTCAAGGCTCAGTACTACAACGATCCTAGTGACCCAGACAACGTGCCTGTAGGTAGAGATAAGATTCAGTACTTCGACAGGAAGCACCTGAAGTTAGATAATGGTTTCTGGTACTACAAAGATAGTAAACTAAACCTCTTTGCTGCTATTGACTTTGCTTTTAGTTTAAGATCTAAGGCTGACTACACAGCACTGGTTCTTGTAGGGGTAGATGCTGACAACAATGTATATGTCCTAGACATCGACAGGTTCAAGACTGACCGTATTACTGAATACTTCGATCACATCTTTGACATGCACACTAAGTGGTCCTTCAGGAAGCTAAGGGCTGAGGTTACTGTAGCTCAGATGGCTATCGTTAAACAGTTAAAAGAACTAATCAAGGAACATGGACTTGCTCTAAGCATTGAGGAGTTCAGACCTAACAAGAGCCAAGGTAACAAACAGGAACGTATAGCTTCTGTTTTAGAGCCTAGGTATGACAACTTACAGATGTGGCACTACCGGGGTGGTAACACTCAGTACTTGGAAGACGAGCTATCAACACGTAATCCACCACATGATGACGTAATTGATGCCTTAGCATCTGCAGTTGATATGGCTGTACGTCCGACACGCAACCTTAACAGGAAGCGAGAAAGCAATATTGTCTGGGCGAATAGTCGTTTCAGAGCAGGGAGTAGATAATGGACACCATTGATATTGAACACTTGATTAATCCAGATCAACTTGCTGTAGAGATTGCAGATAAGTGGCGTCTGTGGCATTCACTTCGTAGTCCTTGGGTCGAGAGCACCAAACAACTTCGTAACTACGTATATGCTACAGATACAACTACAACAGCTAATGCAATCCTACCTTGGTCTAACACAACTACTACTCCTAAGATCACACAGATTTCTGACAACTTACATGCTAACTACTTCGCTACCTTGTTCCCTCAACAGAAGTGGATGCGCTGGGAAGCTAGTACACGGGACTCAGCCAAGCGTGAGAAACGTGATGTGATCCAAGCCTACATGGAGAATAAAGTTAACCAGTCTGGTTTTGTTAATACAGTCTCTAACATTGTACAGGACTGGATTCTGTATGGTAACTGTTTCGCTATGGTAGAGTGGGAAGACGGGTTCGTTAATAAAGAGTCTGGTGAGTTCATTCAGAAGTACACAGGCCCACGACTAACACGAGTATCTCCCTACGACATTTGTTTTAATCCTACAGCAACCTCCTTTGAGAACTCCCCTAAGATCATTCGTAGCATCAAGTCCCTTGGTGAGATCAAACGTATGATAGATGCTGATCCTTCTAATGATTACTTGAAGGAAGTCCTAGATAAGATGATGGATGCTCGTAAGGCAGTCCGATCCTCTGAGGGACACATTGATAAGGGTGATGGTTTTACAGCTGATGGGTTCTCTAATATCCAACAGTACTACGAATCAGACTATGTAGAGATCCTCACCTTCTATGGTGACATCTACGATCAAAGCTCTAATGAGTTCATGTCTGACCGTATCATTACTATTGTTGATCGTGCCTACGTTATTGACAACCAAGAGAACCCTTCATGGTTAGGTAAGTCTCCTATATTCCACAGCGGATGGAGAAACCGTCCTGATAACCTCTACGCAATGGGGCCACTAGACAATCTTGTAGGTATGCAGTACCGCATTGACCACCTAGAGAACCTCAAGGCTGATGTGTTTGACCAGATTGCTTACCCAATCCTTAAGGTCAAGGGTGATGTAGAAGACTTCGACTTCGAACCCGGTGCTCGTATCTACCTTGGTGAAGAGGGTGATGTAGGTTACATGGCTCCTGATGCTACAGCACTCAATGCTGACATGCAGATCCAAGTCCTAGAGAACAAGATGGAAGAGATGGCAGGTGCTCCTCGTCAAGCTATGGGTATCCGTACCCCCGGTGAGAAGACTGCCTTCGAAGTCCAGACACTACAGAACTCAGCCTCTCGTATCTTTGAACACAAGGCTGCACACTTTGAACGTACCTTCCTAGAGCCTATCTTGAATAGTATGCTTGAGATGGCTCGTCGTTACATGAACCGTTCTGACACTATCCGTATCTTAGACGATGCTAGAGGCTTCACTAAGTTCATGGACATTACTCGTGAGGACATTACATCCAGCGGTATGATCGTACCAGTAGGTGCTAGACACTTCGCTGAACGTGCTCGTAGGGTACAGAACTTAATTCAGATGGCTGCAGTTAAGGCTCAAGATCCTACTGTAGCACCACACCTGTCAGGTAAGGAACTAGCTCGTATCATTGCATATGAACTTGGTGAACCTACACTCTTCGCAGATAACATCTCCGTAACAGAGCAGATGGAAACGCAGTCTAAAGTACAGGACATGCAAGCTGCTAACGAAGAACGCCTGATGGAAGCCGGAGAGATGGGTATTTAATGCACTCAATATGGATCAAGGGATTCAGAGGTGATGCTAAGGACAAACGCATCAAAGAAGTGATGAACTATCGCAACGCCTTTGAAGACCTCACAGATGTTATCGAACAGACACTACAAAGAAAACATGCTGTTCGAGACTACGGCCCCGGATGGGCTGAAAAACAAATAGCTGTCAATGAGTACAATGCTGCTCTTGATGACATCTTAAATCTTATAGACCTCAACCGTAAGGATCGAAAACAATAATGTCAATCTTTGATGAAGCACAGTCTGCAGAATCCCAACCACAGGAAACGCAGACAACAGAGACTACGCAACAAGAAACCCAACCACAGGCATCTTACTTGCAGAAGCTCGTAGAGACACGTGGTGAGAATTGGAAAGACCCAGAAGTTCTAGCTAAGGGGAAGATGGAAGCTGATGCTTACATTAAGAACCTTGAAGATCAGCTCTCTCAGATGCGAGATGATCTAGGCAAACAGGACTATGCTGCCAAGCTCTTACAACAACTAGAGGGAAAGGCATCGGCCCCCACTACCGATAAACCTCTAGAGTCCAATAACGATAACACAGGTGGCACAGTTACTGAGGGACATACCAACCTTGCAGTCAGTGAAAATGATTTAAAGAGCCTTGTCGAAAAGACACTAACAGAACGAGAACAGCAAGCCACAGCTAACCAGAACATATCTTCTGTAGATAGTAAACTACAAGAGATGTACGGTACTGAGGCAAGCAATGTACTGGTGAACAAGTCTAAAGAACTTGGTATCAGTCTTGAACGTATGCAGAACTTAGCCTCTGAATCTCCCTCCGCTTTCTTTACCTTACTAGGTGAGAAGCAAGAGACTTTCAAGCCAATGACGCAAGGTTCAGTTCGTACTGATGGTGTCGCAATGCAATCCTCTTCGCAGCGTGACTGGTCTTATTACCAGAAGCTACGCAGAGAAAACCGAAACGAATACTACTCACCTAAAGTCCAACAACAGCTTATGGAAGATAAGATGCGGATGGGTGATAAATTCGGCAATTAACTTTAAGAAAGGCCTAGTCAAATGGCAGGTATGATTTCCTCAAACACAGACATGCAACGTCTGATTCGTTCAGAGGTTTACTCCTCAGAACTCAAAGAGATCCTTCGGGACGAAATGCAAGCACAGCGTTATGTACGTATGCTTGACGGTTTCCCAGATGGTGACACATTCACAATCCCAACAATCGGTGAAACAACTGTAGCCGATTACACTGAAGATGCTGCTGTATCGTATGTCCCAATGGACACTGCAGAGTTCCAGTTCACTGTAGATAAGTACCTGCAGTCTGCTTCTTACATGACTAAGAAAGCTGCACAGGACTCGTTCTACAGCGCACAGCTTGAAGCACGGTTTGTTCCTGAGCAAGAACGTGCAATCATGGAGCACTTCGAAACAACAACCTTCGCTTCTCCTGAAGTCGGTGTTACTGCTAACTCTGCAGAAACAACTGATGGTGTTGCACACCGTATCGCTGGTGGTAACTCTGGTCGTATTGAGCTTGCAGACTTTGCATTTGCTCGTTATGCACTTAAGAAGTCCAATGTACCTGATCGTGGTATGGTTGCTATCGTTGACCCATCCGTTGAGTACCAACTGAACACCTTGACTAACTTGGTTAACGTGTCCAACAACCCAATGTGGGAAGGTATTGTTCGTGATGGTATCGCAACAGGTATGCGCTTTGTTGCTAACGTCTACGGTTTCGATGTATATACATCTAACTACCTCAAGAACACTGTTGCAGACGCAGCACTCTTGGAAGCAGATGGCACAACAGCACAAGACTTCTCCTCTAACAACGGTGTTGCTAACTTGTTCTTCTCCTCTGATGCAGGTGCTAACCCGTTTGTTGGTGCATGGCGTCAAATGCCTGAGGTGGATTATGAGTACAACAAAGATTACCAACGTCACGAGTATGTAACTACTGCTCGTTACGGTGTTAAGAAGTACCGTCCAGAGGGTATCGTTTCGATCATTTCGAACCCAGCTGTATAATACTACAAGGGTGATCCTTCGGGGTCACCCTACCCTTGCTCTAGGAGAATACATTAAATGGCAAACGTAAATCACTCAGCACTATCTGACCCCTATCTCCACGAGCCTAAAGGTGCTTCCACAGCTGCTGCAGGTGATGTGTATGTAGCAGACGGTGCAGGTTCAGGTACATGGGAAGACCATAGACGATCTGTCTTTAATATTCATATTCATGACATCTCTTCTGCTTCGGACGCATATCTTCCTATTCCATTCGGAGGTACAGTAAGTCGGATAACCTCCTCTATAGGGGCTGCTATCTCTGGTTCAGATCTTGTGTTTACAATTAAGAACTCCTCTTCAGCTACGATGGGGACAGTTACTGTAACTCAATCGGGTTCAGCTGCTGGTGATGTTGACTCCGTTAACCCATCCTCTAACAACACAGTCACAGATAATGATTACATTCTTGTTCAAGGCGATGGTGGGCCTAGCTCACACGTTGACTGCATCCTATCTATTGTAGTGGAGCACACCTAATGAAAAGAACACTCCTACAGATAGTCCAGAACATCCTGTCCGATATGGACTCTGAGGATGTGAATAGCATTAGTGATTCCATTGAAGCTGAACAGATTGCTTCTGTGGTTCGTGATGTCTACTTTAACATGGTATCTACACGAATGATACCAGAACACCAAGAACTTCTTACACTGACAAGTCTCTCTTCTATTGCTCGTCCTACACACTTCATTATTCCTGAGGATGTAAAGAAGATTGAGACTGTACAGTATAACATCTCAGCTACTGGTACTGACTTCCGTACTCTAAAGTACTTGGAGCCTATTGAGTTTCTTAGCTTGAATGCTGAGGGTACTACAACTATCTCAGTTAACTCCGTTAACGGTAACGTACCTGTCTTGATCCGCAACGACAAGGCTCCTTCTTACTTCACACTGTTTGATGACGAGCATGTTGTTATGGACTCATACGATAGTTCTATCAGCCAGACACTTACTTCCTCTAAGACACGATGCTACGGACACAAGATACCTAGCTTCACAATCAGTGATGACTTCACACCAGACGTAGATGAAGTATTGTTTCCTTACCTTATTGCTGAGTCTAAGTCAACCTGCTTCTCTTTGTTCAAGAATGGTGTAGACCAGAAGATCGAACAGGCTGCTCGTAGGCAGAAGTCCTATGTACAGAACGACATGCACCGACTCAAGCAAGCAAACAAAAGGCCCACATATGGTAGACGTTGAATTTACTGTTAACAACGACAAACAGATCTTAACCGCAAGATGTCCTGAGAAGTCTACTACAGCTATTCATGTCAAGAAGACCCCCGGTGGTTATAAGTTCTTCGAAGTTCATGTCGAGAAAGGCAAGATACCTAAAGAGCTAAGTGGTAAGTACACTTCCATACTGAGGGCTAAGGATGCTATCCAGAGATACTTTAATACATTAAGCCCTACTAAAGCTGTCAAACGAGAGGCTTTCGGTAAGGACTTTGAGGAGCGGAAGAAACGAAATGCCACAGAATCTAACTCAAAGGGTAGTTAATACTTTCATTAAAGGTCTGGTTACTGAGGCAGGGGAACTTACGTTTCCACCAGATGCTTCTGTAGACGAACTGAACTGTGACCTTCGTCGTGATGGCTCTCGCCGTAGACGTAAGGGTATTGCTAAGGAAACTAACGCAGTACTGTCTACCTTTACTGTATCAGATGCAGCTATCACAACTACAGGTACATGGTCTAACGTAGGCGGTCAGTCAGGTCTAGAGTTCCTAGTCTTTCAGAACGGTGCTACACTCTACTTCTACAACAAAGCCGAAGCTCCCTTCTCAGCTAACCAAGAGACACATACAGTTAACCTTGCTACATACGAGACCTCAGGTGGTGTAGGTGCTTCGGAAGCTAAGTGTACATTCACATCCCTCAAGGGTGCCTTGCTTGTTGTATCATCTGCTATCAACCCCATCTACATAGAACGAGACAATGTAGCAGAGACCTTAACAGTCACACAGATCGACTTCCGTACTCGTGACTTCGATTGGCAGGGTGACACCTCAACATACCTCACAGACGATTCAAGCCCCTCTAATGAACGTAAGTACGATGCACAGAACACAGGGTGGAACACAGGTAACGGTGCTCCTACGGACCTTACAAAGCGTCTGACACATCCTTGGTACTCAGGTAAAGATGCTACGGGAACCTACGATGCTGCTGAGTGGAATAAGATCTACACTGGTACGACACTAACTGGTAACGGACACTACATACTAGACTTCTTTAATAAGAACCGTACAAGTGCTTCGGGTATCTCAGGTCTTACAACTGAAGTAGAGACTAGCAGGTTCTCTACTATAGCTAACTTCGCAGGCCGTGCTTTCTATGCAGGCTTGAACAGTGCTAAGAACACAGACATCATTCTGTTTAGCCAACTGATAACTGACTTCAATAAACTAGGTGAGTGCCTACAACAGAATGACCCTACCTCTGAGCAGATCAGTGATCTCTTAGACACAGACGGTGGTACTATCAGGATTGCTGGTGCAGTAGGTATTAAGGTTCTCTACGTTATTGATGCTTCTCTTTACGTCTTTGCTGATAATGGTGTGTGGCGTATAGAAGGTATTGATGGTGTCTTCTCACCCTCAGCCTTTGCTGTTAAGAAGGTTACAGACGTAGGTATCGTAGATGCTAGTAGCTTTATTGTTGCAGATGGATCTCCTATCTGGTGGAGCCGCAACGGTATCCATACCTTAGACTTCGATGGTGCAACTGGTCGGCCTGTAGAGAGTAACCTAACACTTGGTACTATCCAGTCTTATTGGGACTTGATCCCTAACGAGTCTAAGACTAAACTAAAGACTGCATTTGACAGTGTAAACAAAAGAGCCTACTGGTCTTGGCCCGATCAGGACGAAGGTGTTGAGTCTAAAGTTAACAACATCCTTGTACTTGATGCTGCACTACGAGCATTCTACCCTTGGTATATTGAAGATGCTGGAGCAGACACAGACTGCGTAGTAGGGTTTGAGTTCTACTCAGGCTTCGGTGCTAGTCTCTCTGCCCTTGATGTAGTAACTACTAACGGTGATGATGTAGTAACGACTGCAGGTGACGATGTTATCTCTCAACAGGTAGCAAACGTAGCTACAGGTTCCCCTGCTATCATTGCTCTGATTAGGGACAATGCTACAAACAAGATCACTATGGGTTCCTTTAGTGGAGATGACTTCCTAGATTGGGGTACAACAAACTACTCCTCATATGCAGAAGCTGGTTACGACTTCATGGGTGACCTACTCCTTAAGAAGACTGCACCTTACGTGACTACATACATGCGCCTAACAGAGACAGCTTGGGAAGGCAACGAAGAAACAGGCTACCAGCCAGACAACCCATCGTCAATGTTCGTTACTTCTTTCTGGGACTTCAAGAGTGCCTCGTCTAGTAGCCCTCAACAAGCCTACCGCTTCAAGCGTATGCCAGTCGTAAACTCTAGTAACCTTCTAGACTTCAACCACCCTGAGTCAGTCATTGTTACACGTATGAAACTACGTGGCAAGGGACGTTCAATGCGTATTAAGTTCGAGAGTGAGCAGGGTAAAGACTTTATTCTACTAGGGTTCTCTATCCTAGGTGGAGTAAATAGTAAATTCTAACTAGGAGACTTCATGTCTTACACAATACGGGACGCTAACCACGGCGACACACTTGAACTTGTAATTGCCTGTAAACAATTTAGCAAAGAGATAGGTCATACCTTTGCAAAGATGGACCCAACCAAGGTCACTTCTTTAATACAACAACTGATAGACGGTGAGCTTGGGTTCGCTAAAGTTGTTGAATACGAAGGTGAGATTGTTGGGTGTATGGGAGCTTACGCTGCTGAACTTATGATAAGTGACCTATTAGTTAGTCAAGAGATTTTACTGTGGTTTGACCCAGACCATCGAAACGGTAAGACCGCATTCAAACTAATTGACGAATACGTAAAATGGTCAAAGGATGTAGGGTGTATCTTTGCTAGACTGTCTGCACAGAACCTCTTAGAGGATGGCAGAGCAGGCGTCTTGTATAAACGAAAAGGTTTTCAAGCTCTGGAAACTGCATATCTAAAGGAATTATAACATGGCTGCTATTACTGCAATCCTAGCTGTAACTACTCTTATCGCTGTCGATCAAGGTATAAAAGCCAAGAAAAAGGCTAAACGTGCTGTAGCCGAAGCTGAGACAATAGCAGGGGAAGTCACAACAATTTCAGAAGAGACTACCGCTGTAGAACAAGAACGAATAGTTGTTCAAAAGGAACAAATATCTACACAAGCTGAACAAGAAAAGTTAGCTGTACGTAGGAGCCGTAGGCAGGCTATCCGTGAAGCACAGGTCCAACGTGCTCGTGCTCTTAATTTAGCCTCAGCTGCAGGTGCTGGTGAAAGTTCTGCAGTATCTGGTGGTACAGCCTCTATAGGTTCTAACCTTGCTTCTGCACTAGGCTACTCCTCTCAACAGTCAGGTCTCTCAGAGAACATCACAATGTTACGTCAAGAAGAGGCTGATCTAAGCTCTCAGATTACAGGTCTGTACGGTCAAGCAAATGTTCTACAAGCACAACAAGGCCTAGCTTTATCTCGTGCGAATATGTACTCTAGTCAGGCTTCTAGCTTCTTTAACTTGGGTATGAATATCGCAAGCACTGGCAGTCGTTTTATTTAATAATAATAATACGTAAGAGGAAGACCTAAATGGAAAACGAAGACCTCACGTTCATTGAGTCTGATACTACTCAGTTCTTAGATGACTTTCAGACACAGGAAGAACAGGACACTTCTATAAAAACAGATGCTGAACTTGACGAAGTATTCCTAACCACAGGTAATCCTCACACAGACGTTGAAGTTGCAAAGAAAGACTTTGTAGATCAGAACAGACCATTGCAGTCCTATGCTATGGAACGTCTTGAGTACTTAGATGTAGACCCTGAGCAGTTCCAGAAGAATGTAGACAAGTACTACGAGAAAGAACTTGACTTTCTTGATTCTGCACAGTTCTTCTACGAGCAGGCACTGGGTCTTAAAGACACAGGTGTAGAGCCTGTTGATCTTCGCATTGCCTCTAACAACCGTATTGCTCAGAGTGTGATTGAGAAGTACCAAGACAAAGAAGAGACTGGTGCTATTGATGCCATACTTGACTTCGGTTCTATGGCACTACACGAGTTTGTTACATCTCCTAAGACCCTCTTGACAAAAGATGAGCTTGAGGCTCTAGGTACTGAGGTTCTTACTAACAAGATCAAGATGACACCTAAAGAGTTCGGTCAATGGTTCGATGGCTTTGCTGAGGACTACATGAGCAAAGGCCCACGGGACGATAGCTCTTGGAGGTTATCTCAACTGAATGAGATTGTCAACAACAATGGCTTTCGAGCTGCGTCTGACAAGGGTATAACTAAGGCTTTTGCTCTGCTTGATGCAACAGGCGTAGGTACAACCGCTGTTCAATTAGGTAAGGCTGGTACTAAACTAGCTATCAAGACTGCTAAGAAGAAAACACTGACTGGTCGTGTATCCTCTAACGAAGGTCTAGATGCTGGTGCTGATGCAGCTGAAGAGGTCTTGAACAGTAGAGTAGACCCTGAGGTTACCTCTGATGTAGGCCCAGCCTCTCTGAACCCACACCTTGACGAGGCTCTTCCTTCGGAAGGGTCTGTGTCTCGTCGCCTTCAAGAGAACCGTGTTGTACAAGAGATCAAGAAGATCTATGAGAGTAATGTTGTAGGTCGTGTACTGCCTAAGGCTGATGTAGAACGTCTTGCTTCTGAGGCAGGTGTTCGTATGAAGCAAGCCTTCAACAACCCTGTGTACAAAGCTGCTCAAGTATCCGACGAGATCGGTAACTACAAAGTTACGATGCAATTCGGTAGAGCTACAGATGGTCAACCATATAAGCCTACAGCTGCAGGTACTCCAACTGCAGGTGCTAAGGCTGCTGCTCAACGTATGCAGGGTGAACTTGTCCCCGTAATGGACGGTGATGATCTTAAAGGCTTTGTTGTACAGAAGAGTGAGAACCTTAACCTCGTTAAGGAAATACCCGGTATTGAAGATGTATTCGATGGTGCTATGAAGCTAGAACGTAATGCCTTGCGTAATGCTATTGATTCATTCACGTACCCTATTGGTCGTGTGTTTGGTTCTGCAGCTACTCGTGGCCTTGAACGTACTACAGAGTTAGCTAACTTAGGTGAGGGTGCTGCAGCTGCTCTAGGTAAGGTTGTTAAAGATGCCTCTAAGCCTATCCAAGCCCTTAACAATACAGACCGTGCAGCATTAGCCTTCATCACCCGTGGACTACGTGACAATCCTCTCGAATCAGCTAAACGTGGCTGGTACGATGACATTACTTTCTCTAATAAGTATGAAGAGTTCACAGGTAAGAAAGCTACACCTAAAGTAATTGATGCCTACAATGCTCTTGTAGAAATCAGTGATGCTTCCTATCTCCTACAGGCTTCTAACATCATGCAACGGTATGTCCAGAAGGGCTACCGTGCTGTAAAGCTGCCTAATGGTTTTCGTGTACCTGCTAAACGTCTTGGCACTACAGCTAAGGTTCCTGAGCAGGCTCGTATCATGGACATCTTTGATAACCAGATCACCTACAAAGAGTTTCTTGAGAGTGGTACTGAAGTCTGGCGTCTAGATAAACCATACGAAGGTGTAGAGTACGTTATACGTCCCTCAACAATAGACTCCTTAGATCCTACAGATGTTCTTGGCTACAATGCTGGTGGTCCTCGTACTAACCCATCTGCTAACTGGTTTGTTGTTGCAGGTGACTACGAGAAAGGCCGTATCAAGACATTCCTATCTGCCTTCACAGAAGATGAAGCTCTTAAAGCTGTCACTGAGATCAATACAATCCGGGCTGCTCGTGGTTCAGAGGACATTGATGAGATCATTAAGGCTAACAACTCTTGGAACCCAGACGTTGAAACTCTGGAAGACTTCGAGTTGTTTGCTCGTGAGAATAAGTGGGACTTAGAGACTCAGCTTAACATCCAAGTGAAGGAACGTAACGTATCTGTTAATGCTGTAGACGGTGAGGATGATGTCTTCAACGGTATGTCTACTGCTGACTTCATTGAAAATGACATGCGGAGAAGTGACAGAGTTCTTCCTCACTACGGTGGTGGTAAAACTACGAATTATGACCCCGCTTCTAATGTTGTAGCAGGTATCAACAGTGCTATCAATGACTTTAGCTACAGAGCCTACACCATGAATGCTATGGTGGCATGGGTCAAGAAAGCCAAGGGTATCTCAGGTATTGAATTACCTAAGAACATACCTTCTGATGATTACTTTAACTTGTTTATGAATGCTAAGTTCACAGGATCAGGTAAAGAAGTAACTCGCATGAAGGAAGTGTGGAACATTGACCGCCGCCGTATGAATGTTAAACGTGAAGACGAGATCTTCATGCGTAACTTAGGTGACAGTGCTGCTAAGTTTGTGTACAACATCACAGGCAAAGAGCTTGACTTCGGAGATCCAACTAACCTAGGCCTTAAAGTAGGCTTCATGACTAAGTTCGGTTTCTTGAATATCAAGCAGACTGTTGTTCAGTCCTTCCATGTTTCATCTATCATGGCTATCTCCCCTAAACAGGGTTCTCGTGGTGCTGCTCTAGCTCTTCTTATGCGGGGTCTACACACTTTCCCTGACTTCGCAGAGGCTGGTGTTAAGAGGCTTGCTGGTCGTTACGACTTATCAGAAGATGAGTTAAAAGAGATCATGGAATACGTCCGTACCTCTGGTCGGGCTGACTTAGATACTGAGATTGCAGAGCTTAACACTGGCTATGGTCGTGGTATATCTGGCTTTGCTGGTGAGGACTACACACCTAGTGCATTGGCTAACGCTTGGGCAAACACTAAGAAGACAGCTTCTAAGGGTATGGACATTGGTCTCGTACCTTTCCGTGAAGGTGACCGTCTAGCCCGTCTGACAGGTACGTACACAGCTATCCTAGAGTTCAAAGCTAAGAACCCCGGTGTCTCTATCCTTTCAGAACAGGCTCGTATGCAGATTGCTAGGCGAGACAGTGCTCTTAACTTCCACATGTCATCTGTATCTAATGCGTCTTGGCAGAAAGGTGCCATGCGTCTACCTACCCAATGGTTGTCACACACCATGCGGTCTATGGAGACACTGTTCAATGGTAAAGAGTTCACTAAAATGGAACGTGCTCGTTTAGGGGCAGTTCTTGTACCAATGTACGGTACTGCAGGCTTCGGCTTTGCTAGTGCTGCAGACTACATTGCTGAGAAAACAGGTATGTCTACAGACAATGAGTTGTTCACTTACCTTAAGTGGGGTCTTATTGATGGTATAGCAGATACTATGATGGCTGACGAGAAGGGCCGTGTAGGTGTTGGCTTCTCTACTAGCTTCGCACCTGCAGGTCAGATCAGAGAGACACTCCGTAAGATCAACGAAGGTCAGTTCCTAGAGGTTGTAGGTGGTCCGTCTGCTCAGATTGGTGGTGACATTGTACAATCTTTGATTAGTGCTACACAGAACCTAACAGATGGGAACGGTACTCTGGTAACAGAGGATGTCATGAAGACCTTTCGTAACATCTCAACCTTAGACAACGCAGCTAAGATGGTAGGTATCTTGAACAACGGTCAGTACCGTAGTAAGACAGGAGCTACAGTTCCCGGTGAGATGACTACAACAGAAGCTATCTCTACTGGTCTTGGTTTCGGTCCTCTTAAGGTTCAAGAGTTCTACGCAACTAAGTCTGTTATCTACAATGATGATAAGAAGATCCGTACTGAACGTAAGTCTATCAACAGGACTGCAGATAAAGCACACACTATGATCCAGACAGGTGACCCAGCTAAGATCGAAGAAGGTTTTAATCTTCTGTATGCCTTAAAGATGCGTATTGATCTGAGTGGAGCTTCAGAAGCAACCAAGATGTCTATGCGTAAGGCTCTTGTTACACCACTAGAGAGTGAGCTACCCCGGCTTATTCTTAAACTACGCAAGAACGGCAGGGCTGCAATGGCTGAACGTCTAGCATCAACACTAGGAAACTAATATGGCACAAGATATATTCGCACCTAAATCATCCTTCGATATTGCTTTCGAGAGACCGCAAGAACCAGTGAAGGATAACACTGCTAAGATCCGGTCTGACTTTCAAGCAATGGCTCTTAACTCTCAGGCACGGGCCATTCAAGGTCAAACACAGTATGAGAGTGCTGTCTTTAGTGGCATCAATGCTGGTATAAGTATTGCTGGTGATGGTATAAAAGCCTTTCAGAATGTAAGAGAGAAGAGTGCTATCAGTGACTTAGAGGCTGCAATCGACCTACTTGATGACCAAGCTGAAAGCCCAAGAGGTTTGACTTACACAGAACGTAAAGCAGGGATTAGTAAGGCGATTGCAGAGGCTGCTGATAAACTTCCCGGCGGTTATCGTGACTTAGTAAAGTACGACACTGTTGTAAAAGCTAAGACAGGTCTTTCATTGAAGCAGATTGCAACAAGCCCTGAGCAAGAGATGCAAGAAGCTATGATGAAAGATCCTGTGTTCGTAAATGCCTACCAAGCATCTCGTATCTTAGAGCCTAACCTCACAGAACAACAGAGGTTTGCTTATGCTCAGAATGCAGCGGCAGAGAATGCAGCTGTATCTCTCATGCAGACTACAGCAAACGTCAACGATCTGTCATCTTACTACGGTAAGACTAAACCGTTAATTGAAAATCAACTACTTACTCTTGATAACGCTGTAGTTGCTGCTCTTGCAGTCAAGAGAGATAGTGGGCAACCTATCACAACTACAGACATTGGACAGCTTGAAGTTAAAGTTGCAGAAATGAAGCGTTATATTGAGATGCAAGTGCCTAACATTGTACCTCAGGAAGAAAGAGACAATGTAACTGAGTACTTCACAAACCTAGAGAACTTCCTTACTCAAGTAAAAGAGACTAAAGACCCTGCGAGGGTAGCCGAAGGTGTTGCATCGTTCCTAGCACAGTCAGGTAACACTATGGCTGAGGTTATTGCAGGGGCATCTATCACTAACGCTGACATTCTTGCATCGCCAGCTGGTGTTGAAATCATGCAAACAATCAACACTAGAATGTCAGACGCTAGTCCTACTGCAGCTATTTCAAGTAAGGGTGACCTAGGTGCTATCTTTGATGGTATCTTAGCTAACAAGACTGATGAAGTTGTTGGACCTAACACGATACTCTCTCCTGAGGAGATGGGTGCTTTGTTTGATACTACGAATATGACTGCAGGGGACTTGCTCACAGAACGTCAGACAGGTCTAGCTCTCTTGAAGGAACTCGAAGTAGGTGCAGTTGCTACAGATCAAGGACGTAAACAGCTTGTGGCTGGTGTAGCATCTGTAGTTAAGAGCCTTAATCACCTTGACTTCCACCAGACAGGTTCTCAGATCAAAGAGCTTGTAGAAGACTCAGGTCTCCTAGAGAAGATCAACATGCTTGAGAGTGTAGATAAGCCAGCTGCTAACCAGATCCGTACCTTGTTGAACAGTGCAATCACTAACAACCTCCGCTTTGCTGAGAGCACACTATCATCTCTTGAGTCTGGAGCTAAAGGTATTTACGGCTACAAACTAGACTTGAAGTGGGACGAAGCTACTAAAACTTACTATGCTACAGACCCTGATTTCATAAAGGCTGTTCAACGTGAGATTGGAAGTGAGGCACCTGCTACCAACTCTAAAGGTATGCCCCTTGTTAAAGGCTCGTACCTTGGCACGTTTGGTGATATAGACAAAGCCTACAAGTATCGTACTGTGATTGAGCAAACAAACAGTCTTCTTGATAAGACCCTTGTTGAGGGAGTAGACACTAATCAAGAAACTATCATACAAGGAACTAGATTAGAACCTATCGTAGTTGAAAACCAAGAGGCTGTTGGTATGGTGGAAGAAGGTCAGTGGTACAGTCTAGACGGTGTAGTAAAACCTAAGCCGTACACTATTCAAGGAGATACAGATGACGAACAACAAGCGTTCTTCGATAGTCTTGCACCGGGTTCTGTGTTTATCAATCCTTCTGATGGCAGGTTGCTCACTAAACCAGAGCCAGAGTTTCAATAAGTGGAGTGATCTGATGGACTTTTCTAATCAAGCGACAGAATATAAACCACTTGCTGTATCTGAAAGCCTACAACCAGCCTCAGTTACACAGACAACACTGGCTGCTGTAGAAGCAAAAGGTTATGACACACTGTTCGGCAACTTTGAAACAAAGGACACACCTTTTAAGGGGTTCAAAGTCTCTAACCAAACAGTAGGTCAGTTGATTGACTTCTCTCAACCGTCAGGTGAATACGGGAAATACGTTAAACCTCGTCTACCTACGACTACCGCTGCCTATAAGAAAGGTCTAACCTCTACTCCTATGGGCAAGTACCAGATTGTAGGTGGGACACTTCGTGATCTAGTAAACCGTATGAATTTACCTAAGGATACTGTGTTCAACAAGGCTACACAAGACTCGATGTTCTTGTTCTTAGCGAAAGAGAATATAGCTAAGGGTAAAACAATGTCTCAGAAAAGAAACAACCTACGTAGTATCTGGGAAGGGTTCAAGAAGGTAGATGATAAAACCCTTGATGCACTGATAGCAGAGGTAGGTAGCTGATATGGATTTCTCAAGTCAAGCTAAAGAGTTTAAACCATCTAAGGCTGCAGCTGTAGTCAGTGACACTGTTGAAGATGTCGTTGAAACAGGACAACAAGCTGTATCTGCAGGCACTAGCATGTGGCAGACTGTTGTAGATGGTGCTGCAGAGGCATTAGAGAAGGGTGTGGACTACGTAGCAGATGTTACACCTAAGGTAGCAGAGGCTGTTGGGGATATGAGATCTCCTCTTGATGTAGTTACAGAAAGTTTATCAAGTGCAGGTGAAAGCCTTTCTAATATAGGTACAAGTGAGTTCAGGTTCTTTACTGGTAACTATTTTAAGCCCGGTCAAACTGCTACTGAGAAAGACTTAAATGAAACTGACATCGAAACCTTAAAAGCTGCAGTCCGTAAGGCTATGGCAGAGGGTAGGTCTCAGGTGGACTACAAAGACTTCTCAGAGGGAGAGGGTACAGTCCTTAAAGGCAGTATGCTTGCGGGTATCTTTAATCCAGAGTTACGTATGGCTCGTACATTAGGTGGTTTTAAGTTCTCTAAGGACGATCAAGGCAATACTATTATACGAAACACC
>Ga0208791_1000406_pt1 | contig 19834 bp, 18 predicted proteins | sample 11_taG_FD_184084 | JGI IMG/M metagenome (GOLD analysis project Ga0208791, IMG submission 184084) | Marine viral communities from the Subarctic Pacific Ocean - 11_ETSP_OMZ_AT15265 metaG (SPAdes) (version 2) | ecosystem: Environmental > Aquatic > Marine > Oceanic | place: Pacific Ocean | collected...
CGTAGAAAATCATTTTGTGCCAGATCGAGAAGCTGGAAGTCAGAGCGTGGTAAAGCAGCACGCCGTAAATGGAACTGCTAATATAACTTATATCAATCAAATCAAATTAAATTAAATGGCAATACAATTCGGATCGCCTAAAATAGTTAAAGAACTTAGCTTCGGTACAGATGCTAAGCAAAAACTAATAGACGGCATTAATAAACTAGCAAAAGCAGTAGGTAGTACACTCGGTGCATCAGGAAGAACGGTAGTTCTTGAAGATGACTTTGGTAATCCACACGTTACTAAAGACGGGGTTACTGTAGCAAACTACATTAATTTAGAAGACCCAGTAGAAAACCTGGGCGTTACTATGCTTAAGCAGGCTTCTCGCCAAACTGCATCTAAGGCAGGCGATGGCACAACAACCTCAACAGTATTAGCGCAAGCTATAATTTATAATTACTTTAATCAAAAGGGAGAAGAATATTCTTTTAGAGATATTAAAAATGGTATTTCAGCTTTTGCAAAGCATACTATAAAAGAATTAGAAAAAAGAAGTGTTCCCGTTGATGATAAAAGATTAAACCAAGTTTCTAGAATATCAGCCAATAATGACACTGAGCTTGGTGACTTTATAGCGGAAGCATTTAAATCCGCGGGAGATAACGGAGTAGTTACAATGGAAACATCTCCTAGTAACGAAACGTACATAGATGTAGTAGATGGAACACATATTAATGCTACATCAAAAAGTATACACTTCTATACCAATAGAGAAAAAGAAGTAAGTGAACTAGACAAGCCATTAGTATTCTTATGCGCGTCTGAAGTAACTAATATAAGAAGAATACAAACAATACTAGAGCATGCGATCAAGTCCAACAGATCGTTATTGCTTATTGCCCCTTGCGAACAGCAGGTAGTGTCAGCTTTAGCAATGAATCACGTAAAGGGCAATATTAAGTGTAATATCATAGATCCTCCGTCGTTTGGGCTGAAGCGTAAGGACATACTAGATGATATTGCCCTTCTAACGGGTGCTACTGTTATTGATGAGAACTTAGGTGACTCATTAGACAACATCACCCCAGAAGTGTTAGGACAGGCCGATAAGGCTATCATAGATAATGATGGTACTACTCTTGCTATTAAAGAAGTATCACAAGAAGTTACAGAACGCGTAGATTATTTAAAAGCGCAGTTAGACGAAGAAGAGCACCATGTAATGCGCCCTCATATCGAAAACCGGTTGGCTATATTGTCAGGCGGAGTTTCTATAGTATATGTAGGCGGAGACACAGATGTCGAAGTTTCAGAAAAGAAAGATAGAGTTGACGATGCTATACACGCCGTAAGAGCCGCTAAGAAGGAAGGTATACTTCCAGGTGGTGGTTCTGCGCTTGTTCACGTAGCAAACTCCGATTGGCAAATGAAACTTAACTCCGGCGAGCTTAAAGGTGTAAGTATATTGAAAAAATCTTTATACGCACCTTTTTTACTTATACTTAGTAATGCAGGATTAGACTCTGCAGAGTATACTAGATTAGGTAAATGGGGAAGCGGTGTAGATGTTATAGATGGCAAAATTAAGGATATGCGCAAAGCGGGTATTATTGATCCTCTTCTTGTTACTAAGTCGGCACTTCAAAATGCCATATCTGTAGCTACTACTATTCTTTCAACCGATTGTGTAATTTCAAACGTAAGAGAAGGTGAAGGCAATAGGTAGATACATTATTATCTCTGAGATAAAAGAAGATATAAAGAAAACAGACGGCGGGCTGCTACTTGCAGAAAACCACCGTGAAGATATAAGATACCGTACTGCAGATGTTATTTCTGTAGGCACAGCGGTAGAGGGTGTAAATATAAATGACAAAATATATTATGACAGACATGCTGGGCATAATATAGAGATTGGTAAAGATATTTATAAAGTTATACAAGAGCAAGATGTTATAATAGTATTGTAATGGATAGAAGCGATTTTTTAGAGCGAGGCGAACTAAAAGTTGACTTTCTTAAATATTACAGGCTTGTGTCTCGCTGGGCTTGTAAAGAAAACAATATATCAATATCAGATTTAGAATTGTTATTTTATTTAGATCCCATCAAATACTTTACTATAAAAGACTTTCAAAACGGTACTATGTACTATCATTGGGATAGGCAAAGATTTTATCGTTTGCAGAGAGAAGAGTGGGTAGAAAAGATACATAAAGGCAATGGGCGCTTAGGCGATCACAATAAATATAAAGTATCTTTCAAAGGTAAAAGACTTATTAATAGAATATATAAAATATTAATAGGCGAAGAAGACATGCCTTTATCCGCTAAGCGTGGTTTTGGAAAACGCAAAAGTTATGTAGATAAAGTATACTCAAACGCAATAGATAAATTTAACAAAGATAAACTATAAATGGCTAGAATATCACAGTACGATCAGGACGGCACTCTAAACAAGCTAGATAAAGTAGTCGGTACTGACAGTGCTACTGGTGCCACTAAGAATTATACTATTGATTCTATGATGGGCCTTGTTAATAGCGAAGACCTAGTTAATGTTTTTGATGGTGTTTCTTACGCTTTTAAAAGCTATGAAGCCGGATCAACAAACCCAAGAGGTATTATAAACCTCAACGCAGGCGCTGCGGCTAATTCGCCATTTAGTGGTATTAGCCAAATATATATATCTGTATTAGATAAGCATGGCAATTCTATAGCTAACTATTTAGATGACACATTAAATAGCTTTATCAGAATAGTACAAAAAACTAATATTGATACATACGGTGTTTTAGAAGTAACAGCCGTAGCTGATCATGATGGCGGGGCTTACAAACTTTTGACTGTAACTCCTCGTGTTAATAATGGTAATATAGTAGCAAACGAAGAATACTTTGTTTCTAATTATTCTGCTGTATTTGATCAAGACTTTTCTGATGATTCTGTAACAGAGTTTAGTGATGTTACAAGCGCGGGCTCGGGTCAAATTATAACAAATGCGGAAAGAACTAGTTTAAACAACTTTACCGCTAATGGACTTTTACATGCGGATGTAGTAGATAATGTAACCTCTACAGCGACTGATGTACCTTTATCTGCTAATCAGGGTAAAATATTAAAGGATTTAATAGACAGTATTAATACACTTTTAACAAGTGATAATGTTGATTTAGATAGCCTGCAGGAGGTTGTAGACTATATAGAAGCTAATAGAGATACTTTAGATAATTTAGGTATAAGCAATATATCTGGACTTCAAGCAGCTTTAGATGCAAAACAAAATACAGAGGTTGGCAAAGGTTTATCAACTGAAGATTTTACTACAGCTTTACTCAATAAATTAAATAGTATAGCTGCATCAGCTGAGGTAAATGTACAGTCCAACTGGAATGAAGCTAATACGGGAAGTGATGCGTTTATTCAAAACAAACCGTCTGACTTAACAAACCTGACTATTCATAGTGTAACCGAGCTTAACGACGTTACATCAGCTGGTTCGGGTGCTGTTATAACTTCTGCAGAAAGAATAAAACTAGGGGATATTGAAGATTCTGCTGATGTTACTGACACTGCAAATGTAACTGCAGCGGGAGCATTGATGGATTCAGAAGTCAATAATTTAGATCAAGTAAAACAATTTGACGCTACTGATTACGCTACCGCAGCGCAAGGTGTAAAAGCTGATAGTGCTCAGCAGCCCCCAACAGAGGGCCCTTTTGTAGACGGTGATAAAACTAAGTTAGACAACGCGGCAAGCACAGCGACTACGATAGAATTAGTAGGAACTACAAATGAAATTGAAGTAACACCTACAGGCGCACAAGATTTGTCAACAGATAGAACATTTACGGTAAGTTTACCTGACGATGTAACCATTGGTGAAGATTTAAAAGTTAACGAAACTATTGAATTAGTTAACTCTCAATCTACGACCCCTACTTTTGATAATGGAATATATTATTCTACAGAAGACGGACACGACACTTTACATTTCCGGTATCACGGGCACGATCTAAGCATTGATTACTTAACCGAAAACATACCAACTGGAATATTAAACGGTGGTGATCTTTCTACAAATACAAACACAACGTTTGATATAGCAGCGGGCGATGGTGTTATAAATATACTGAATAAAGATAATTCTGATCCGCACCCTGAAATTAAAAAAGTTGAATGGAGTAATACAACTGTAACACATACACTAGGGGACGCTGGAAATACAGATCAATTGAATACATGGATTTATGTAGACAGCGCAGGTACAATACAACAGAGTTTAACTATACCATCTCCATCACTGTGGAGAAACAACATAGTACTAGGTTCTGTAGTACATTCTGAAAACATCATTAGGTTTGTAAAAACATTTCCCAGGCCTGCATATTCAAACGGAAATACCGTTGCCGAGTTTATTGAAGTTTTTGGGCCTCTTAAAAAATCAGGTCATTTGCTTACTGTTAACTCTAGTAACAACATGGGCCTTGATAGGTCTGCAGGTATATCTTTTGCTTTGGGTAGAAATTATGAAATAGACGCAGGAGAACCTAATTTAGTTTCCGATATAGCGAGCACCCCTGTATTCCACAGGTATTCTAGTACAGCTACAGGTTTTACAAAAGATGATGGTGCTGGAGGAGCTGGTTATACAGCTATTGACCCTACGAAATACGACAACAACGGCACGTTAACAGGCGTATCAGGTGGGCAGTATACTGTACAAAGGCTATTTCATTTTCCTAACAATACTAATGTAATAGTTGCCTATTATGGTAAAGCTGATTATAATAGTATTGATGAGGCTGAAAAAAATTACTTATTAGAAGATTTTCAAGAAGCAGACAATACATCTAGCCAAGCTATATATCTTGGTGCGCTAATAGTAAAGGGGAACGCTACAGATTTAGGTAATTCTTCTCAAGCTAAAATATTAACCGGTGGTATATTTAGAAGTTTATCAGCTACTAATTTAGGTGGCGTTGCCGCAGATGCTGCAATAAACGATCTAACCGACGTAAATATAACAGGTGTAGCTAATGATCAAATATTACAATATAATAGTTCAACTGGTAATTGGGAAAACCAAGCCGGTATATCAGGGACTGGAGCTGCTAATAAATTAGCTATTTGGTCTAGTGGAAGTGCCCTTACCCAAGATACTAACCTACATTGGGATACGACTAATGACAGGCTAGGAATAGGTATCTCAAGTTTTGAAAATACTCTTACTGTATCAGGAGACAACCCATCATCAAGTGAAATCGTTTTGGGGGATGCTTTTGGTCAATTCGGAATATTAAATTCTGGGGAACAATATGGAATACAACAGTTTGTTACTGGTAATGGCAATGGTAACATTCAAGTAGGTAGAATTGATGGTAGTGCAACAGCTTATGACTTGATATTGCAAAATCTAGGCGGCAATGTAGGAATAGGGACTACGAGTCCTAGTGCTAAATTAGACGTTGATGGTACTGGTATATTTAGAGACCAATTAAATGTAGACCCCGATGGTAACCCGAATAATGTATTATCCTTAAATGCAAGGGCAGTTAATGATTATAGTAATCTTGTTTTTAGAAATGGCGTAGGTACTGCTAACTGGGCTAAACTTGTAGCAACCCCTAACACACTTGCTTTTGAAACTAACAACACCGAACGCCTGCGGATTAACTCCAGTGGCGACGTAGGAATAGGCACTACTTCGCCAAGCTATAAATTATCTACAAAAACCACAGGAACAACCGCTGAAGTAGTAGCCGGGTTTGGTAATAATAATATCGAAGGTGGTTTACAACTTATAACAAGTGATGGTAATTTAGAATGGGGCTTTAATGCTTTAAATTCAAGAAATTTAGTATTCCAGACAAATCAAACAGAAAGGCTTCGCATAGACCCAAATGGCAACGTAGGTATAGGGACTACTTCGCCTGCTGTTTCACTTGATATTGATGACACTGATGCTATTCAAGTTCCTGCTGGTACCACAGCACAAAGACCAACAGCTGCAAATGGAATGTTCAGATATAATACTACTGACAATCAATTTGAAGGCTATACAGATGGTGCATGGGGTGCTATTGCTGGTTCAGGTGGTGGAAGCGGAGAAATAGTAAAAGAAACGTTTAGTGGTACTGGATCTCAAGCTACATTCACACTGTCAGACACTATTGAAGACATTGATAATATATCTGTATACGTAAGTGGAGTATATCAATACCCATCAAACTATACAGTAAGTGGTGCAAATGTTACTTTTGCTGCAGGCTCAATTCCTGCATTAGGTACAAACAATGTGCACGTTGTTCATACTACAACTGTTGCGAGTATAACAGAAGTTGGTTCTGTATTCGTAGACCAGTTTACAGGTGATGGATCAACTACGCAGTTTTCACCTTTAGGTACTGCGCCCACAAGCGAAAATAATACAGATGTATATATAGACGGTGTATACCAGCAGAAAAATGCTTATAGTATTGCTGGATCACAAATAACATTTACAGACGCCCCAGAAACTGGCACTTATATAGAAGTTAAAACAACAGGAACTATTGCTCCTGCTGCTGTTAATGCTGTAGCTACAAATTTAGTTTCAGATTCATTTACGGCTACTGCAGATCAAACCAGTTTTACTTTAACAAACGGTACACCAAGCGCAAAAGAGCTTACAATGGTCTTCGTGCAGGGCGTGTATCAAGCTAAAGCAAATTACAGCTTATTAACTAGTCCTACTAGAATAGTATTAACAGAAGGCGCTGAGGTTGGTGAAATAGTTGAAGTAATATCTGTATCAGGTGCAAACTTAACAACAAGTCCTGTAGTAAGTGTTAATGGTCAAACTGGAGCTGTAACTTTTGATACATATACAGCACCGACTGTATATGTAATAAATACAAACACAACAGCTGTTGCAAATTCAGTTTATGTACTTACAGCAAACCTTACACTAACGCTTCCAGCTAGCCCAAGTTCAGGTGATTCTATAAAGATTTCAAATAGATCTGGAGTTGCAACTTGTGTGCTCGCAAGAAATGGTAGTAATATAATGGGGAGCGCATCTGATTTAACATTAGATACGGCATCTGCAAGTTTTGAATTAATATACTCTGACGCAACAAACGGCTGGGTAATAATAGGACAATAATATGGGTAATCTAACAGACTCATTCCCAGCAGCCTCTTCGAGTAATATTTTAGAGGTTATACAAGGCTCAGCTGATGGTAGAAGTATAACTGTTGGCTCAGGTACTTATGCATTAGAAAATGTTACGGGCACAACAAGCGCTACAACTTCTTACCAAAAAGCGCCGGGTAGTTTAATAGCGTATACCCCACCGGAAGATGCACGATCAGTACTTTACAAATTTGATTTTAAATGGCACTCTATTGGCTCTTCTGGTATTTCACATTTTTATGTAGATGTTGATGGCACCAGAATAACAAATTCAAATAAAACTTTTTCTGAAAACTATTCAGGAAACCACGGCCATACGCACGGCGGCAGAAACGAAAGTATGTATTGGGTTTTTGATTTAACAGCGAGTTCAGATAATGCAGCTAATGGAGAATTTGCAAATTGGACTTCAAATAAAACAATACAGGTAAAGTTTAGGAGGTATAGTAGCACTTACGGCGTTGCTGTTAATTATAATAGATATTATAATGGAGGTAACGCAGCGGGCGACGACGCTTATACTATACCTTCATTAACAATAATAGCTTTAAAATAATGGGTAATTTAACAGATTTATTTCCAGCCCCCGCTTCTAATTCAATATTAGAAACTTTAGTCGGGATTGCAGACGGAAGGTCTGTTACAGTACCTTCTGGAACTTACACGTTTGGTAACGTTACGGCAAGACAAACTTTAAGCACAAGTTATGCTGATGTAACAGGAAGCAGTATTACATATACACCTCCTGCAGAAGCAAATTATGTTTCTTATAAGTTTTTTTACAAGTCTGATTCTCACGATATAAATTACGGATCATCTGGAATACACAATATTGCTTTGTATTTAGACGGAACCCGAGTTGCTCGCGCGCAAAAAAGCGTAGCTGGCAATTATAGTGGCAGCCACTCTAATAATCACGCATCATTTACACAATATGTAGAATTTGTTTTTGATTTAACAGCAAGCAGCGATGATATACCAAACGGAAAGCTTGCGGGGTGGACAACACCTAAAGAAATAAAAGTAATGGCAAGAGATCATAGCTCTCCGTATTATAGAGCTACTATCCATACAAATATTTGGAGAGGGGGCACAAGCGCTTCAGGTGAATTTCAATACCTACAGCCTATGATAAAAATAACAGCATTCAAATATGAGTAACTTTACAGATTTATTTCCAGCAGTTTCTTCTAATAATACTTTAGAAATGATATGCGGTATTGGTGACGGCAGAACTGTGCATGGGGTTACTAATAGTTATACTATGGGAACAGCCTCTGCAATAAGCCTAACTACAAGTTACCAAGATATGCAGGGTAGCTCCATAGACTACATACTGCCTGATGGCACTAATTATGTGCACTATGAGTATATTGCGAAGTGGGCGGCACATGACCTTAGTGGCATATGTCATTGGAGTTTGTATTTTGATGGCTACGAGGTAAATAGTGCTTTTGTTACCAATGCAAGTAGCTATGGGAGTAGTAATCATGGTCATCATTTAGTTTATATAAATTGGGTTTTTGATTTAACTGTTAGCTCTACAGACTATACAGATGGAAAAATATTAAAATCAGATTGGACGGGGGCTAAAAATATAAAAGTAATGGCTAGAGAGTATAGCTCAAGCTATGAGGCAAGAGCCCACTGGACTACTTGGCGTGACGGAAGCAGTACCGGATACCCATTTTTAGATGTTCCTTTATTAACAGTAACAGCATATTCATAAATCATGATTTCATATACATATCAAATATTGTCATTAAAAAAACATAACGATAATTTTTTAAACAATATAAAAAGTTTTAAAATACGTATTACCGGTACAGAGGGCGGCGAATCACACTATATGGATGATGAAATATTATTAGATATGCCTTCTGAGGATTCTTTTATAGAATACCAAGATTTAACTGAACAAAATTTAATTGATTGGTATAAGAATGGTATAAGAGAAGAAATGGCTAAATACGATATACAACAAAAATTTAATTTAAATAAAGGTACTGAAACAAGTAGTTTTCCCTGGTTATGATAGGAACATCACAATTAATTAATACGTTTTCACGTCCGTGTTTTACAGATACGACAGATATATTTAAAGACGGAAGCGGCGTAGCCCTGTACGGTTTAGATTATGATGCTTCAGACGTTGGAGGTGCTTCAGGTAAATTTGGTGAAGCTGCTATATTTAATGGGAGTAGTAGTTATATAAATCTTGGTACAGGTTCAAGTGGATTATCAGGTTTATTAAACCAAAAGGTTTCACAATCTGTTTCTTTTTGGATGAATACTTCTTACACAGGGATTTCAGGTAATAGTATTATCTACAGTGTTTATGCGGGAGCTGGGATAAGTTTAAATGTTTATTATTTAACTAATGGTACGCTATATTTTTTAACAAGATATAGCAACAATTCTACGACATTTACTACAACTCAAACTTTCAATGATAGTCAATGGCACCACGTTGCGGTTACGATAGATGTTCCTAATTTAGAAAGAAAGATATACATAGATAATTCATTAGTAAGTACACAGTCATTACCTTCTGCTTCTTATGGGGGAAGTGGCACTACAGGCGTGGCTTTAGGCACAAATGGTAATTTTAATACACAGTATTATAAAGGAGATTTAGACCAAGTGAGAATATATAATACAGCACTTACGTCATCTCAAGTTACTCAATTATACCAAGAAAACAATTCAACTGTAGGCACACATTTATTTGGATGCATTGCAAACTATAATCTAGATGGTAGTGCAAAAGAATCTATGGGTACTACGGCTTATGATGGTGTAGAAACAGATATAACATATAGATATGACGGAACCCCTACAAACGTAGACTTTGGCGTTGGAGGGAAATCATTATATGGCGCTAGGTTTAATGGGAGTAGTAGTGAGATAGAAGTTTCAAGCAACGTTATTAATATTAACACTATATCCGTTTCAGCTTGGATAAACTTAGGAACAACAAGTGGATTTCAGCAAATAGTTTCTAATTTTAGCTCGTCTAACACGGGATGGGGATTAAGAATAAACGATGGGGGATATTTGTCTTATAATACGGCTGTTGGTGTTATTACAAGTTCTACTGCTTTATTAGCAAATACTTGGCATCACGTTGCATTAACTATTGATAGTTCAGGAAATTCAACAAAATTATATATCAATGGCTCGGAGGACAGTAGTACTACATATACAGCACCCACTTACGGAGCAGGTAATACAAATTTTCATATAGGTTCTTTAGGTAATTTAAATACTCAATATTTTAATGGCTCTATAGACCAAGTAAGAATATTCTCTAAAGCGTTATCATCTACAGAAGTTGGTAAACTTTATGGCAATGGTGCAGGCGAAATTGCTTGCGAGTATACGGCTACAACAACCGATATTGCTTACCCTATTGCTAATACTGCATATTATAAATTAGATAATAATAGTAAAGACTCAGCTAAGTCAACTGGTAAGTTTAATGAGGGTGCGGTATTTAATGGGAGTAGTAGTTATATAACGAGTAATTCTTTGCCAAGTATTGGAACAGGAGATTTTACTTTTTCTTGTTGGTTTAATCAAAATTCAGGAAGTTCACAGGGCGCGTTGTTTTCTACAACGACACAATGGTTTGCTGCAAACGGAAATGTAAGCCCAAAAGTTTTAATGGTTACAGATGATACTGTTACTAAAAAGGGGGATACCACTTATAGTCAAGACACTTGGAATCACGCAGTATTTGCAAGAGAAAGCGGTGTATTGAAGATGTATCAAAACGGAACAGAAGTGTTTAGCGGCGCATATACCGATTCTTGGGATATGACTCAATTTGGTATTGGAGTAGCGCGAGCGTTTGGCAGTAGAGTTTATTATTTTAATGGGGAAATAGACCAAGTAAGAATATATAATACCGCATTAAGTTCTACAGATGTATTAAATTTATACGCTGAAACAGTCAGTGATACTAGTACACTGTCATTTCCATCTGGTAAAACAGCAATTGCAACATATCAATTAGATGGTAATTCTACAGATTTATCTGGTAACTATAACGGAACAGATACTAATATAACTTATGCTTACGATGGCACTGAATCAAACGTTGAATACAGGTTTGGAAGGTATGGTCAAGCAGCGGTGTTTAATGGTAGTACAAGTTATATTGAAAGTGGTATTTCAACTAACATATTAAATTCTGATTATACAATTTCTTTTTGGGGAAAATCGAGCAATAGTTCAGGTGGTCAAACTTTTATAAATACAAATAGCGGTGCTGTTGCTTTTGTAAGAATTGATTTTTCTGCAGATGGTAATCTTCTTTTTTACCACAGAAATTCAGCAAGTACAACTTACCTTGACTACTCAATTGTGCCAGGAATGGCGGATGGTAATTGGCATCACGTTGTAATTACAAAAGATAACACAAGCGTTAAAGCGTATAAAGATGGTAGTTTAGTAGGAACAATTACATCTACAAGCGGAACTTATAGCAATTCAACAACGTTACAAATTGGCAGAAATAATTATAATGCAAATGGTGCTAATAATTTCGATGGCGACATTGACCAAGTACGCATCTATTCAACTGCCCTTACAAGTAGTCAAGTAACACAACTTTACAACGAAAAGCCTGAAGTAGATACATCTAACTTTAAGACTGTATTGTATGAGGGTAATGGTGGTACTCAATATATTTCTAATGTTGGTTTTGAGCCTGATTTGGTTTGGATTAAGTCAAGAAGTTTAGCAGCTTCCAATGGAATTTTTGATTCTGTAAGAGGTGTAGCAAATTGGTTAAGAAGCGATGGAACAGACGCAGAGCAATATCAAAGAACAAACGGCTATTTAAATTCTTTTGATTCTAATGGATTTACTTTGGTAGAAGGTTCTTCAACACACTCTACATATACAGGTTCTTATGAAACACATCAAAGTGGACAAACCTATGTAGGTTGGGTATTCAAGGGCGGTGGAGAGGCAGTCTTAAACGAACAAGGTAGTATTGACAGTCAAGTTAGTGCCAATACAGAAGCAGGGTTTAGTATTGTTAAATATACTGGTAATGGAACAGGCGGAACAACAGTAGGTCACGGATTAAGCTCTGCCCCCGATATAGTAATAACTAAAGGACTTGATTTTCCAGATGTTTGGCTTATAACTGGAGCGTCTATTGGAAATAACGACACAAATTACTTATTATTTAATACTGGCGCAATGGGTTCAAGTACAACGGTAGGTTCATCTAATGCTACGACACTTAACATTGGTACAAGTACTGCATCCAACACTAACTCAAAGAATTTCATATCCTACTGTTTCCATTCAGTTCCAGGATATAGTAAGATAGGGAGTTATACAGGGAATGGTTCAAGTACAGGTCCGATTGTAACAACAGGCTTTGAGCCAAAATTTATTATGATTAAGCGAACAGATACATCAGGATATGGATGGTATATAATGGATTCCGCAAGGGGAATGGATGGAACAACAGGTAAGTTTTTGTTTGCTAATACTTCAGCATCAGAAGGTACTTTAGGAGCAGGTGGATTGCAACCTAATTCAACAGGATTTCAAATAACAGATGCAGGAGCAGGATTCAATGCAAACTTAGGAACATACATCTATATGGCTTTTAAATAAAAATTATGGCTTTAACAAAAATAACATCAGGTGTTATAGCACCAGAATTTACAACCTCGGCAAATTTAGCGTCAGGCACATCCGTATCTATTGACTGGAACAGTGCTCAAATATTCAGAATAACTCCAAACCACGCAGTAACATTTTCTTTTACAGATTATAAAATAGGTATGGTAAAAATAATTGTAGCTACTGGAGCAGGTGGTGGGAACACCCTTACTTTTCCAACAGAGGCAATTAAATTAAGCGGAGACTATGATGATACTTCTGCTGCTAAAAACTTTATTCAAATAGTATGCACAGATGATGATGGCACGCCTGAGTTCTTTTATACAATATCTCAGCAAGCTACTTAGAGTAATATTTAAATTAAATTAAATGGCTAAAAAACGTTTTAAAGACACCGGCGTTGGGAAGTTTTTATTAGAAAAGATTCCTAACGTCGTAGGCGCGATAGCTGGTGATACACCTGTGGGTTCAGTAATACAAGCTATTATTGGCGGCTCAGATATGAGCGAAGAAGATAAAAGAATTGCATTAAAAAAATTAGATTTAGAAAGAGCAGAAATAGACGGCACAACTAAACGTTGGGTTGCAGATGCGACTTCAGGGTCGTGGCTTGCAGCCAATGTGCGCCCTTTAACTTTAGTATTTTTAACAATAAGCTATGTAGCTGGATGGTATATGGGTTACCCATTAGATTCAATTACAGGTTTGCTTACTATTGTCATTGGTGGCTATTTTGGATCTCGCGGAGTAGAAAAAGTATTTGGAAACAGTAAACACAAATAATGAGCGATTTAAAAATTTACGGCATAAACGTCGGAGCGGTAGCCTTTTCGGCTATGCCTAACATCAACCCCACATTGCAAACTATAGTGTTAGTTATGACAATAATATATACTGGGATGAATATTTATATTAAATTAAAAGATAGAAATAAAAAATGAAATATTTCGAAGAATCCGAATTTAGTGAATTTGATGAAATGAATCCAGTTCTACTAGCTATGCTAGATGAGTTAAGAGAGGAGTATGGATACCCAATTAAATTAACATCAACTTATAGAAGTCCTGATCACCCTATAGAAGCTAAGAAATCTAAACCAGGCGAGCACGCTTATGGGGCCGCAGTTGATATTGCATGTGTAGGCGGTGAGGCAACTTTTAAATTAGTTAAAGCTGCTATTAAAGTAGGATTTACTCGCATAGGTATATCAAGAAAAAATAATTTTGTGCACGTAGGCATTGGTTATCCAGGGGCACCTGAAACCACTATATGGACATACTAAAATAAATTAAATGAAATTAATTAGAAAAATTAGCATAGGCCAAGACTATAAAAATGAGGCTATGCATTATTCTGTAGGCCAGGAAGTTTACGGAGGGCATAAGATTTGCGATATAATTGAACAAGAAGGTTCTTTTCAGATATACATTGAAAAGAAGGGATCACAATTACCCTGGAAACATTTTAATAAAAATATGGCTGTGTCTATAGAATACAATTTAGATTATTAAATGAAGTCATTATACAATTATATTATATCAACAAATGAAAGGTACAATAACAAAACATCTGTCGATGGTAAAGAGCTTATATTAAATACTGAAATAACAGAAAGAGATTACGAATTTGTAAATCGAATTGGTACGGTAATAAGCACACCTATAAATATTAAAACTCCCATAAAAAAAGGGGATCAAGTTATAATACATCATAATGTATTTAGAAGATGGTATGATGTTAGAGGTAATGAAAGAAACTCAGGTAATTATATAGACGAAGATAGATACTCAGTATCACCTGATCAGTTGTTTGCATATAATCAAAATGGCAAATGGCATTGCCCAAATATGTATTGTTTTGTAAAACCTTTAGAAAACGAAGACATATGGAGCACCGAGAGCGAGCAAAAACTTTTGGGAGTGCTTACATATACTAACGACTATTTAAGCTCGTTAGGATTGTCCTGTGGAGATATTGTGGGCTTTACGCCAGAATCTGAATACGAATTTAACATAGATGATAAAAAATTATATAGAATTTTATCAACGGAAATAACTATCAACTATGGACATAAAAAAGAAACGCAAACTTATTCTTGATGCCGCTGAAAATTCAATTGATGAATTAATAAAGGTAATGAATAAGAGAATGGATCCAGACGAGCTAGATCCTGAAAAAGTAAAAATATCAGCCTCGGCTTATAGGCTTGCAATGGAAGACGCTATTGCCCTTTTACAAAGAGTAGAAGAAATAAATGAAATGATGAACGAATCACCTAAGACTGCTAAGGACAGTTTTTATGGTGTAGAAAACAGAGTTAAGTAATGTATAAACAAAATCTATATGCTATACACTCCGCGCATTTATCTACTAAAAATGTAAAAAGAAACAACAAGCTAAAAAATTACAAGTACGGTTATAATGACGATCTTGATTGTGTAGTAATAAGTAAAGATGGAACTATAGGTGAAATTTTTGAAGTACAAGGATTGCGTATTGCACTTCCTGCAATGCCAAAAGAAGTATATTCAAATAGCGAAAAACCTGAAGATCAAGTTTTTAAGCAAACCTTAAAACCCGCTACGCTATCAAAAATTAAATCAATACATGATTTTCAATTATATCCAGATGAAATTAAAGAAAAATATTACGAATATATTAATTCGGAGTTTGATTATCGCAATGATGGCTACTGGTTTATGTGCAACGGCACAGCAACCTACATTACAGGAACGCATTATATGTACCTTAACTGGACAAAAATTGATGTTGGTGCGCCTGAGTTCAGACAATCAAATAAAATATTCTTTTATTTTTGGGAAGCTTGCAAAGCAGATTACAGGTGCTACGGAATGTGCTACCTCAAAAATAGACGGAGTGGCTTCTCCTTTATGGCAAGCGCAGAAACAGTTAATCAAGCTACAATATCAAAGGATGCAAGATTTGGGGTATTATCCAAAAGCGGTGGAGATGCAAAAAAAATGTTTACCGACAAGATTGTACCTATATCGATCAACTACCCGTTCTTCTTTAAGCCAATACAAGACGGTATGGAAAGACCTAAAACAGAACTTTCCTACAAAATACCATCTAAAAGGCTTACAAGAAATTCACTCAAAGCAACTGATCAAAACGAAGTACAGGTTGGCGAAGGATTGGACACTACAATTGACTGGAAGAACACAGGCGATAACTCCTACGATGGTGAGAAATTAAAATTACTAGTTCACGATGAATCTGGTAAATGGGAAAAACCCGATAATATATTAAATAACTGGCGTGTTACTAAAACCTGTTTAAGGCTAGGAGCAAAAGTTGTTGGTAAATGTATGATGGGGTCTACATCAAATGCTCTAGATAAGGGTGGTAATAACTTTAAAAAATTATATAATGATTCAAAAGTTGAAAACCGAAACCGCAATGGGCAGACTGCTAGTGGACTATACTCTTTGTTCATACCTATGGAGTGGAACTATGAAGGGTTCATTGACAAATATGGATTTCCTGTATTCGATAGTCCAGAAAAACCTATTGAAGGAATCGACGGAGAGCTTATCAGGTATGGAGTTATCGATCATTGGGAGAATGAAGCAGATGGACTTAAAGGGAATAATGATGCTTTAAATGAATTTTATAGACAGTTTCCAAGAAGCGAAAAGCACGCCTTTAGAGATGAAATAGAAAAGTCTTTATTCAATTTAAATAAAATATATGAGCAAATAGATTTCAACGAAGAAATGACAATGAAGGGTTATGTAACCCGTGGATCATTTAATTGGAAGAATGGAGTTAAAGATTCTATAGTAGAATTTTATCCAAACAAAACAGGTAGATTTAAACTGTCTTGGATTCCACCAGTTGAAATGCAAAATAATATAATAGTAAAAAACGGTATTAAATACCCAGGCAATAAAGATTTAGGTGCTTTTGGTTGTGATAGCTATGATATTAGCGGAACAACTGATGGTAGCGGATCTAATGGTGCGCTTCACGGGCTTACTACATTTAGTATGCTTTCAGATGTACCGTCTAGTCAATTCTTTTTAGAATATGTTGCTAGACCACAAACAGCTGAAATATTTTTTGAAGACGTACTTATGGCGATGATATTTTACGGTATGCCAATACTTGCTGAAAATAATAAACCTAGATTATTATATCATATCAAAAGAAGAGGCTATAGGGGATATTCAATGAATAGACCTGATAGACCTAGAAATAAATTATCTGTAACAGAAAAAGAATTAGGTGGTATACCTAATACTTCAGAAGATATAAGACAAGCCCACGCGGCTGCAATTGAAAGCTATATTGAAACCCACGTTGGGTTAAAAGAAAACGGAGATTGCGGTAGAATGTATTTTCAAAGAACTTTGGAAGACTGGGCTAAATTTGATATTAACAAAAGAACAAAGTTTGATGCATCTATAAGTTCTGGCCTTGCTATAATGGCATGCCAAAGACATTTATATGCGTCTAAAACCGCAAGACAAGTTAAGAAAATAGACTTTGGGTTTTCACGATATAATAACCAAGGTTCAAAAAGTAAAATAATACAATAAAAAATGGCAGAAGCTACAGGACAAGTTACCCAATTTCCCAGCCAATCGGTTGACGATGCTACTAAATCTAGCAAAGACTACGGAATGGAAGTGGCCCGGGGTATACAAAACGAATGGTTTAGAAAATCATCTGGCACGGGAAGGTTCGTACAAAATCAACGAGACTTTCATAAACTAAGATTATATGCCAGAGGTGAGCAATCTGTTCAGAAATATAAAGATGAATTTTCTGTAAATGGAGATTTATCTTATCTTAATTTAGATTGGAAACCAGTGCCAATTATACCTAAGTTTGTAGATATAGTTGTTAATGGTATGCAGGATAGATTATTTACAGTTAAAGCTTTTGCGCAAGACCCAACATCTGTTAAGGAAAGAACTAATTTTGTAGAAATGATGCTTGAGGATATGAATACTCAAGAGTTAATTACACAAATAGATGAAACTTTAGGTGTTGATGTAAGAAATGTAAAGCAAGAAGATCTACCGTCTAATAAAGAAGAGTTAGAGCTTCATATGCAAATAGGTTATAAACAATCTATTGAATTAGCTCATGAGCAAGCTATTGATAATACTTTTAAACGAAACGCTTATCACGAAATAAAAAAGAGATGTGATTACGATCAAACTGTTTTAGGTATTGCAGCTGCCAAGCATACATTTAATAATACAGACGGTATAAAATTAGAATATGTTGACCCATCAAATTTAATATATTCGTACACTGAAGATCCTAATTTTGATGATGTATATTATTTTGGTGAAGTTAAGCAAATTAAATCTAATGAGCTTAAAAAACAATTTCCAGAATTAACAGATGAAGAGTTTGAAGACATTGTAAAAAAATCTTCTAATTATAATAATTACGATTATATAGACAATGATTCAAACGATACGTTTGATACAAATACATTAACTGTATTATATTTTAATTGGAAGACTTGGGAACAAAGTGTATATAAAATAAAAGAAACATCTACAGGAGCCAAAAAAGCTATAAAGAAAGATGATAAGTTTAACCCTCCTAAAGACCAAAGAACTAGATTTGAAAAAGTAGCTCAGGCTATGGAAACTATATACGAAGGCGTATTAGTATTAGGTTCTAACAAACTTTTAAAGTGGCAAAAAGCTACTAATATGGTTAGACCCGATTCTAACATTAACAAAGTAATGATGAATTATGTTGTTAGTGCGCCTAGAATGTATAAGGGTAAAATTGAAAGCTTAGTTAGCAGAATGGTTACTTATGCTGATTTAATACAGCTTACACATTTAAAACTGCAGCAAGTAATTCAAAGAATGACACCATCTGGTGTTTATTTAGATGCCGATGGATTAGCTGAAATTGATTTAGGTAATGGCACAAATTATAATCCGCAAGAAGCTTTAAACTTATATTTCCAAACAGGATCAGTTATAGGAAGGTCTATGACTGTTGATGGCGATATGAACCCTGGCAAAGTACCAATACAGGAATTACCTGGTGGTGGCGGACAACAAAGCCAAGCATTAATACAAGCATATAATTATTATTTGCAAATGCTTCGCGATGTTACCGGATTAAATGAAGCAAGAGATGGATCTGATCCAGACCCATATGCTTTAGTAGGTGTACAAAAATTGGCTGCTGCAAATTCTAATACAGCAACTAGGCATATATTACATAGTTCTTTATACATTACAAGTACTTTAGCAGAAGCTATATCTGTAAGAATAAAAGACGTGCTGGCGTATCATCCACAAAGAGATGCGATGATTGGAGGTATCGGAAGATTTAGTGTGGGTGCTTTAAAAGAAATGGATAATTTACATATGCATGACTTTGGCATTTTCTTAGAGCTAGATCCAGATGAAGATGAAAAACAACTTGTAGAAAATAATATACAAGTAGCATTGTCAAGAGATCAAATACATCTTGAAGATATAATTGATATAAGACAAGTAAAAAACATAAAACTAGCTAATCAACTATTAAAATACAGAAGAGCTAAGAAGGAGGCTACAGACCAATTAAAAGCAGAAAGAAATATTGCAGCACAATCGCAAGCTAATGCCCAAGCTGCTCAAGCCGCTGAAATGGCTAAAGCTCAAGCTGAAAATATGAAGGTTGAAGCTAAAGGCAAATTAGCCCAATTACAATCTCAACTTGATATTCAAAAATTAGAATCAGAAGCGCAAACAAAACGCGAGCTGATGCAATATGAATTTGATTTGAATATGAAGCTTAAAGGAATGGAGCTTGATGCAAAAAAACAAATAGAGTTGCAAAAGCCAGTATCAAACCCTGAGCCCAAAAAAGCTTTTGAATCTAGTGGAAATGATGTTTTAGGTGGTATAGACCTTAGCAGATTTGAACCTAAATAAAAATTATTAACTATTATATATTATTAAATTATGGCAGAATGGAAAATTAAAGGTGCTGCTGAAGACGTTGAACAAAAGTCAGCACAAGAACAAG
>Ga0208791_1000412_pt1 | contig 19623 bp, 8 predicted proteins | sample 11_taG_FD_184084 | JGI IMG/M metagenome (GOLD analysis project Ga0208791, IMG submission 184084) | Marine viral communities from the Subarctic Pacific Ocean - 11_ETSP_OMZ_AT15265 metaG (SPAdes) (version 2) | ecosystem: Environmental > Aquatic > Marine > Oceanic | place: Pacific Ocean | collected...
CTTCTTTCCACCCATTTTACCAGGTCCACCGGCCTTTGTACATCTCACACCCCACCCGGAAGCGTAAGCGCTTGGCCATACGTCAAATTTTCTTTTAGCCGCAGTTTTACAAGCTGGACTTATAGCTTTTAAAGGAGACTTTCTAAGTGGTTTTCCTTCTCTAGGTGAGCGACCAGAATTAAGCCTAGCATTCTCAGCTCTTCTCTCAAATGCTTCCCTGCGCATATTTTCTTTTTGCTCAGGAGTAAGACTTTTCTTTTTTGCGTAAGAACCTCTTTTTTTAGGTCCATCATATTTTAACGGTGATGCTAGTCCATCTGTATTGTAACCACTTTCTTTTAATTTATGATAAATGTTCATAGTTTCATTATTTACAGTGCCATCTGCGCCTAGCTGCTCGACCTCTTTCTCCAGTCCAGCTTTTTGACCTAGCACAGAATGCTTTTCTTCTTTTGGCAGCCTTGCTACCTTTTTTTAATTTACTTGGTTTAGTAGTAACAGCTGTCTTTAGCTTACTACCAGGATTATTTCTTTTGTATTCATCTACTCCTTTCTGAGTCATACCACCGCCTGCAGCAGCACCTGTCCCAGTAGGATTAGCTTTGTTAAAGTTTTTACCTCTACCTATAGTTCTTCGCGGATCAGCTTTCTTTAATGGCGAACACTTGTCGCACATACCGCAACTACAGTTGTCTCCACAATTACATTTACCTATACATCCGCAAGAGCTTGTAAATGGGTTGCTTGATTGTTTGTATCCAGTTGATCCTTGAAATCTCATATGTCTTTATATTCAGTTGTAGCATCGTAGCTAGGGCATGCCTTCGCAGCGAAGTCGCAATGCCCATGAACTACTGCGTTAGAGTTTAACTTCTTTAATACCTTAATTAATTCTAATAAACTTTCTTTTTGCTCAGGTGTTCTAGTATCTTTAGGTGTCTTACCATCAGCCTCAACGCCTCCGATATAACATATACCTATCGAACCTGTATTATGCCCTTTGGTGTGAGCGCCTCGTTTGTTTATGTCTCTGCCATAAGATATACTACCATCTAAGTGAACGACATAATGATAGCCTACATCCGACCACCCTCTCGCTAAGTGCCATTGTTTTATAGTGTCAACACTAAATGCTTGGCCTTCTCTAGTTGCAGAGCAATGTATTATTATTTTATTTATATCTCTCATAATGTGTCATTATAAAGCGTGTCTAAATACGCTGAATCTATATTCCTACTTATGCTATAAGGTTTTAAGTCATAAGGTTTTCTTTTGCAAGAAGCTAGAAGTATCATAGAGAATAATAATAAAAGGATGGCGATAATTTTTGTCATTTTTTTTAAATAAGGTATATATTTAGTAAGATTACTTGTTTATTTTAAAATCTACCTTACCAACTTAATACTTTTCATTATTTCTTCTAACTCTGCTTTATCTGATTTTTCAGATTGTTTTTTACGTTTTTTCTCTGCTGATTTTATAGCTCTTTTCTCTTTAGCTTTTTGTTTAGAAGCTTCTTTTTTCCTTACTTTAGCAACAGATTTAATTAAATCTTGCTCTTCGTTTTTAACATTAACATCCCATGTTCTCCAACCTAAAGCTAAGGCTATTCTCTGGTATGATGTGTTTCTACTGTCAAATGCCTCTGTTATAGATTTAACTTCCGCTAACAGCCTGTCTAATGGCAAGTTACCTATAGCTGAAGAAATATTGGCTATTATTTCGTAGTTTGGTGAAGGGTTTAGTTTTCCACCTACAGTTAAATCATAACCCATTTCATCTATAACAGCTTGGTTGAACTTTTTAGTTTGTATTGCAGAATAAATTTTTCTAAGCTTTGAACCTATTGGTGGAGATATGTTGGCTAGCTCAAGCATAGTATAGGTTTGATCACCTCCTCCATATCTTTCTTGTGCTTTTTTATCTTCTTTTTGATAACGCATTATAGCATTTTTCAATGTAGATATTACAGCTCCAGCAAGACCGCTACCTCTTAATATAGTATCAACCATACTATTAGCAGTTCTTATAGCTTTATCTTCAAGTTTAGCATCGTCTGGCTCCTCATCGTCAAATCCAGGAAGCAACGCGAACATAGCTGATTGTAAAGAAGAGAATATTAGATTTTGCACAAAACCGTAATAAGCTATTTTACTTAAGTTTTCTACGTCGCTACCTCTTCTGTTTATTATATCTTTACCAGCTTTTTTCATTAACCTAGTGTACTGCATAGGTGTGTTTTGGAAAGCCAATATTAAACGACCTAAGTGACTAGATTGTTGTTGCGATATAAGCATTGGATCACCAGACTGCTGCGTCTCGTCTGATATTCTACCGAAGTCTTCGAATGCTTTTGCTTCAGCTTCTTTCTTTGAAAGACCTTGCTTTTCGTATTTCTTAGTTCTGTTTATTAAGAATGTAGCACCACCAGTTGCAATAGCAAAACTATCCGCTATTTGTGTTGGTGTAAAACCAATTTTAAGTAAGTATGAAACCACCGCAGCTGCTTTATCTTTAGAGTTCTTAGCTTGGTTAGCGATCTCAGATTCTTGTATATCTGATTTTAAACCACCACGTCTTTCTTTTAATTTATCAGAGTTAAATATCTCAGCCCACTTCTTCCAATATAAAGGCTGATTAGCAAACGCAGCAGCTGCTTTGGCAGGATTATTATCACTCCAGTTTATAAAGTTAGTAAATGACAACATCTGAAGCAAGGCTGATCTTCTGTTAAAGAACATTATTGTACCTACAGAGTTATTTACCCAGTTTAACCATTTTCTTTCTATCTTACCTGCTGACCTTGGAGTGTTACTACCAGACTTCATTCTACGTATTGAGTCTTGTAAAGCTTCTACATAATTAGTACCATAGATAGCTTCTAGCTTATTTAAAGTTGTTTTATCAAACATTTCATCAACGTTATCAATAAACTCAGCTAGATACTCTTTTCTGTTTACGTTATCTGTTATGTCATTAAGATCTTTTAGTATACTACCAACATCCCAATGATCTTTTGGATTAACCCAATTATCTTTTTTAGATACAGCCATTAAACCTTCTGCAAAGCCAACTAAGTCAGGGTCTTTAGATACAAGACTACTTAGCTTGTTTTGGTCACGCTGAGATATGTTAGGTATATCAAAACCTTGCTTATCCCACAAATAAACTCTTATAGCTTGATCTGTTGTAAAGTCTGTGTCACCTATTTTTTTAGGTAATTGTTTTTTAAGACCAAACATATCAAGTAAGTTTTTGTAGTCGTTTTTCAATGCTTGAGTAGCACCTTCCATGGCTGCAATACCTCTAGTGTAAGGTAGTATTAAAGTTTTGTCAAAAAATCTTTGATCAGCTTCTCCTTGCTTGCCCTTACCAGCCAACGTATAAGAAGTTAAGCCTTTAAAATCTTCAGCTGAATATGGAACAAATAATTTAAACTTACCTTTTTGAGCACCTTTCTTTCTAGCTAGCACTTTTGAGTACGTAGTTTCAGCTCTAACGCCTTTGTTACGTTCAATCATTTGGTTTAGATCAGAAGACATGCTTCGTTTAGTCTCGGCTATAGCTTGCTGAACCTTACTGTTAACATCAAAAGTTTCTAAAACCTCTCTAACTGCTTGAACATTTTTAATAGCGTCATCAACAAAGTAGAAATCGTTAAAACCTTCGGCAACTTTACCAACCATCCAATCGGCCTTTGCTTGAGCTGTACTGTTAGCAAGTCCTGTAATATTAGCGCGTGGAATATCTATACCTAAGCCTTTCATAAACGCGTGTATAGCACTTTCCGAAGCGACTGGTCTAGCAGTTAGAATAAATATATTTTTGTTACCAAATTTATCTATTGCTTTTTGTATTCTTGGGATTAGTGGTCCGGGTTGACCCTTAACCACTTTGTTAAATTCACTGAAATCAAACTCAGCTCCTTCGGCTAGCAACGTTTCGCCTTGTTTAGCAAACTGCGCTGCGTTTATTTTAAATGTTTTACCATCTTTTTTAACTATAATCTGACTTTTACTAAACGCTAACGTATCATCAAAGTCGTATACACTTATACCTTTAGTGTTTTCAGAGTAAGATCTTTTAGTTGCGCTTTTAAAAGCTTTGTCTAAGTCACTATTTTTCTTAGCAGCTTCTGGATTAGTCTTAGAGAACAAGGATCCTACGAAATTTCCAGTTTTAACATCTAGGAACATAATGCCTAGATCTTTATATCTAACGTCAAATATTGGGTCTCCAGGTTTATAACTTATACCCATTTTTTCTTGAGTACCTCTTTCTCTTAATATCTTATCTAATTTATCAGGCAAAATAGCTGTGTCATAATCTTTTAAAAGTGTTTTTATATCTTTTAAAACATTAGCGTCTTTATTAATAAGATACTTTACACTATTGGTCGCCATAGTTTTAGCTGTAATGACGTGTTCAAGCACTAGTTTGTCTTTGTCAAAAGCTAATCCCATTTCAGCAAGCTCCTCAACTGTGGCTATTGTTCCATCGCTTTTAACCGGAACGAACCTAGGTGCAGCCATTGCTTTTCCTAACCCTGTCATATCGGCGAATTGACCTATTATTAAAAATTCAGCTGCTGCTAACGATATGCTACCATCTTTTACAGAATTAGCTAAAAATTCTAAAGATTCTAAAAATATTGCTTTATCTATCTCTCCTTCGTTATAAAGATCTAAAACCTTATCTATTTTTCCTTGCTCGCTAAGTTCAAGAAATTTCTTACTAACGTACCAATTTTTTCTAGTTTGATCCGCCTGTCTTTTTTTGCCTTTAGTTGATTCTATGCCTAAGCTGTTATCAATGTCAGGGACGTTACCATAACAACCGTTTCTACTAGACTTACCTTTTGGTCTTAACTCTACATTTTCAGATGTTAAAATTAATCCATCAGGCTGTTTTTTCATTAAAAATCCAGCTAAGCCTCCTGGTTTTTGAAGACCGTCGTACCAACCTCTCACGAACTTATCTTCTCCTAAAAAATCAAAAAGTTTTTTAGAAGCTAATCTAGCTTCATTAATAAGGTCTATATTTTTAAGATCAAACTTTCTTTCAATACCTGCTTGAGCAAAAATATCTTTATATTCTATAGGAGATATTATTTCTCTAGTAATATCTAGAGACAAATCTATAGCTACGCTATTTTTGTCTCTACTTTGTATTTGGAACTGATAGTTATTAAATAAAGCATTACTGCTTATTTGGGCAGCTATTTGTTTTAGTTTACCTTTCGTTAACCCTGGTATTTCATTTTCTTCGAAATGGCCTGCTATTGCTCTTGCTAGATCTCCATCTTCAGCTACTAATCTATTTATAAATGTTTCAGTATTTATTCCCTCAATAAAATTGTCTACTATAGTAGGATCATTCTTAGCAGCATCATATAGTTTTGATACAGATCTTTTTACATTACCTCTTTCTGCTTGTTTATTAAATTCTTGAACAAAATTATCTGCTAAAACAACACCTACTCTTTCTTGGTTTTCTTCAAATGCTTTTCTTATTTCGCTATTTGGATTTAAAAGCTCTTGACTATAAATGTCAAAAGCGTATTCCTCAGCCAACGCTTTAGCCAATGCTTCTTTTCTGCCTCTAATAACTTCATCACCTTTAAACATATAAGTTAAGAACTGCTCATCAGTGATTTTATTAGCAGCATTAGGTAATCTTCTAACAAGTTGAGCGCCTGCTGTTCTACCTGCTTTATCGGTGCCAACGCTTTCACGATCTATTTTTTTACCTTCCCAATCAGAAGTGAACTTACCGTCAACAGACTTCTGAATAGCAAAAGGCATACCTTGCATAAGCCAAGTTGTGGTCATGTTTTCAAGTATAGGTTTTTTAAGTTTCAAGAAGTTGTTTCTAAGTTCGCCACCACGCTTAGCACCTAGCATTTTCTTAAACTCAATATCTGCTTGCTTACCTATTTCTTTCTTAATCTCAGACATTAAAGGTGTTACAGTCTTGTTTATAGACGTTGCAGCGTCGATGCGAGATTTAAGTGTTTTAGTTATAAGTAGTATTTTGTCTTTTACTTTTGCTACCATATCAGATGGTAACACGCTAGCTTCCACTAGGTTCTTATATTCAACTCTTGGAGCATCAGTAGTTGTAGTTTCAGCTACAGGTTCTGCAACTTGCCTAGCTTCTTCCGTGTCTAAGCTTTCAGCTCGTCTTTCAGACTCTATGGCTAATTGTTTTTTAGCATCTAGCTTACTAAATCTAGTGTTAGCAAATATAAACTCACCAAAAGTAATTGGTTCACCACTCTTAGTCTTTCTGACTGCAGCTGGATCATAGTTTATTAATCTATCAACTATTCCTTCAAGCATTAACCCTGCTTCTTCTCTAGACAAAGCTCTAGAGTTAACATAGTTGTATATAGCTCCGCCTTGTTGTGTCGCTTCGTATATTGGGTTAAATATTTTAGCTCCTTGAAACTCTGCTTTTGTTTTTACGTCTTTAGGTACTAAATTATTTATAGTATTTAGTATACTTGAAGATTTTTTAGTTTCTGGCTTTGCTTCTATATCTTTTACGCTAGCTGCTTTATCTTTAGATAACAAGCTTTTAAAAACTTCGCTAGCTTCTGCTGCAGTTACATCTTCTTTAGATAGTGTTCCATCTTTAATTTTTTCGGCCATATTAGTTATAAAGCCAACTACAGCTGGTTGAGTAGACAGATCTTCAGTTACACCAACTTCACTATTAAATAGTTGGCCCAACTTATACATAAAACTTTTGCTTGATTTTTTAGTTTTATCTATTCTACCTATACGCTCCACAAAACCCATTATTATCTCCTCAGATAAAAAATTACCTGCTTTATCTTTTTCAACTCTTTGGCCTACATTTCCGCTATCACTAAACATCTCAGAATATATCTCAGGCTGAGTTTCCTTAAGATATCCTGTTATTTCTTCAGCTACTAAATCTATATTTAAACCTTTTTTTGAAATCCAGTCCCAAAATATTAAATGGCCAACTTCGTGCGTAGCCGTGCCTTCTCTTTCATTTTTTAACTGATTTTCTTCAGTTGTTACATACATGTACTTATCTCCAACACGTCCAGCTTGACCGTTAAGTCCACCTGTTTCAGCGTTAGCTAAAACATACCAAAAATTATTTTTAGTTTTTGAATTTTCGCTAAGATCTATACCTTCTTCTTTTGCTTTTTTAACTGCAAATGCTTTAGCCTCTTTTTCAGTTTTAAATTCAAAAGCTTCAAAATCTAAGCCTACGTTTTTTAAAGCTTTTTTAGCATTCTTATTATTCGTTAATATTTCCTGTAACAAATATATATCGTAAGCTTTTTTATTTACTTTAGTTTTAGTTATCTCAGCACCTTCTTTAGCCAATTGTTCTGACGCTTGTTTGTTTATTTCGTTGTATCTTTTTTCGTCAGTTGTTCTTAATAAATTGTATTTATTAGCGTAATCTAATGGATTTCTAAACGCCTCCACGTCTTGTTGAATTTTTTGATAATCTAAAGCTAGATCATCTATCATTTTTTTACGCTGTGCTCTAGTTAGATCAGTATTATTTTTTATATTAAAAGCGCTGCTTCTAAGTTCACCTTGCTTATTAAGAGCATTTAAATATGCATCATAATTAGCTTTGTTCATCTTGTTAAGCCATCTGCCTTCAGCTTCTAACAGTTTATTTGATATAGTGTCTTGTAAGCTGTCAGCTTGTTTTTTCAAAGAACTAGCAGTGGCAGTATCTGAGATACCTTCTAGTTGTTTTAATATTTCTTGTCTGTTACTAATTAAACCTTGTATCTCTGCTTTTTCTTCAGGATTCATAGACATGTTTAATGCTGCTCCCATAGCAACACTACCTCCACCTAATCCAGCACCAAAAAATCCGCCTGAAAATGTAGCATGGCCCACTCCTTCCCATATGTTAGGGTTTCTAGTTATTAAGTTTTGTGTAAGTGTAGTTAAGCCTTCTGTTATAGATTCTCCAATACCACCAAGCGCAAATTCTTTAGCAAAAGGTTTGCCAGCGTTTAAAGCTTTTTGGTAAAATGTTGTTGGTATAGGTTTTAAAAGACCTTTTCTTCCTTGCCTTATAAAAGTTTTAGTGGCATTGTTAAAAAATCTACTACCTAATACAAACGTAGGTAGGGAGCTTAACAAACCTTCTGCTGCACCAAATCCAGCGCCAGTTAAAAACTTATTCAAAGAAGTGTATTCTTTATCATTGTATTCTAAGTTTTTACCATACGCTTGTATGTCATTATATTTACTTAGAAACTCTTCGTAAGTCATGTCTCCTATTTGCTGACCAGCGCTTAAAGTTCCTAGTGACAAACCTGCTATTGCTCCAGAGGCTATTGGTGAAAATCCTAAAGCAGTTGCGGTTCCACCCGATGCCGCTATTAAGGCAAATATAGGCGCTTGCCTTCCAGTCTCTTCCACTATAAATCTTCCAAAGTTGTCTAAGCTGTCAAAAGCCTTGTCAAATGACACGCCTTTTCTGTAACCTTCTCTAGCTTTTTCTCTAATTTTTCTTCTTTCTTGACCAAACGAAGCAATGCCAAACAAATCTTCTTGTCCTTCAACTCCTGACATTAATCCGGCTAATTGTCCAACGCCAGCTTCCGCAAATTCTAAACCTCCTAGCGCTAATCCTTCTAAAGTGCTTAAAGCATTAAAACCAAATATATTTAATAAATCATGATCTCTTTTTAATACATCTAGCTCTTGAGAAGTATCCATCAATCCTTCTGTTGCTTCAACAAATTTTTCATACTCTTCGTACATCTGACTTTGCATACTACTCAACTCAGATTGGTTTTTCTCGTAAATAGCATATTCTTCTTTACTTATCAAGCCAGTAGTTTCAAATTGTTTTTCTATTTTTTTGTTTTGAATATATCTTGCATCGTTTTGAAAAGAATCTATTTTTGCTTGTAGTTTTTCAATGTCAATTTCTTTAGTAGTTTTTTGAAATTTTTCTTGCTGCTGTTCTACTTGCTCTTTTACTGCTGCTTGTCTTCCTCTAGCTAATCCAGCGACTGCTTTACTGTACTCATCACTACCCACCTCGAAGCTTTCGTTTTGGTATTTTTGATATACAAAATAATCTTGAACTAACTCTTTAGGAGGATTTTCTCCTTCCCAATTTCTAAATTGATCTGGAATTTTATTTAAAAGATTTTTTTGCTTAAGCTCTTTCATAGAATTAAAAGTAGCTTCAAGCTCTTCTTCGTAAGGCAATATTTCTTTTACAGTAGTTCTTCCACCACCACCGTACCCATACGGATTGTATGTAGTTTTAGTGTCAACTACTTTTTTAGGTTCAAATATACTTCTGTTTACAGATCCGTCTTCTAAGTAATATTTACTTTTGAGATCTTCTTGCCCTTTTTTTACGTTAGGATTTATGTCTGGATCGTTTATTTCGTCTAATGTTAAATATATAGTAGACCCGTCTTCTAATTCTACTTCTTGATCTGCAACATATCTATTGCTTTCTACTTTTTTAGACTTAGGCTTATATCCTCCACCGAAACCATAAGGATTATAAAATTCTTGAACTTCTGCAGCAACTTCTTCTACACCTTCTGGCTTTCTAATAGCACCTTTTTCTCTATATAAACTATAATCAGTTTCTTTAGGTTGGCTAACTGCTTTAGCTTCTGGATATTTTTCAAAAAATGCTACAAACTGTTCTGCACTGAATCCGCTTAAATCATATACTCCGTCTTCTGTTTCAAACATATTTATTATTTAACTTTGTATTTAGCATAAGGATTTATTTCTTCTATATCTCCACTATAAGGATCTTTTGTATCTGTTTTATATTCTGGAGAACTTAAGTAACCAATATAGTCTCTAGTCATGTCTCCAGTATATCTAACATCTTCTCCTGCTTTCATTTTTTGAAGAATTTTACCTATTTCTATCTCTGTATATTTACGGCTTCCATCGTCGTTTTTTGCAGACCTCATGTCTTTTACTAGCTGTATCTGTTGTGGACTAAGGCCGCTAGTATCGCCTCCACCACCACCAGTTCCTGTATTACCCTTAGGCTGCTTTGCGCTAAAACCTTGTTTAGAGTTTTCAACCAAAGCCTCCATGTATTTGTTTACCACTACATCTCTAAGATCTTCAAAACTAATATTACCTCCTTTATAAGCATCGACATTTTGCGCAACCATAGGATCATCTATCATTCTAACACCGCCTATCAACCCATCATAAACTACTGACATTAAAGAGTTTCTGCCTCCTTGATCTATACCTAATGTTAATTGATTTGCGTATTGATTATATTTAACGCCACCTGGTTGAAGAATTACACCAGCGTTGTACACTTGATCACCCATTTTTAGCATACCTTGAGCTAATTTGTAATCTTTAACTTCGTAACCAGGTAGATCATTCAGACCAACCATTCCATCATCGCCTGCAAAGCTAACGTTACCGTATTCATCTATACTTAAATCAAACTCCTCGTTATACACACTTCTTAGCATATTTACGTTAGCTTGATTTTCTGGAGAAAGAGATGTAGATTGATTCTGTATGTTACCTATTATCTCTTTTTTATTCTCCCCATACATCTTCATTTGAGAATTAAGGGTTTCAAACGAACCTCTTATTTGATTCATTTGATTTGTTATATCCATATACATTTCACTACCTACTTCGTACTCATTAACTTGGTTAGCTAAGTTTACGTAGTTCTGTTTTTGAGTCATTAGGAAGTTAGATATACTATTTCTGTACTTGTCTGGCACACCACCTAAGTCTACGTCTGCTGGTAACTTATCTAAGTATTTGCTTAATTGATCTTCATAATTGTTTTTGACCGCCTTAGCAGGATCAGTTATTTGAGTATTACCAAACTTGCTTGCCTGAACTAGTCCTTTATTGAAAGCAGTACCTACATCTAAAAACTTACCATAAAGATATGGATTTTGTGCGTTTTTTATTAATTGATCGTCTGTCATTATTTTTCTGCTTTAGCTGTTAATTCACCTATCTTTGCAAATTGAGGAGCTAGTGATCCCGCTATCTGCCCTACGCCTCCTATTACTGCTTGCTTAGCTTGCTCTCTAGCTAAGTTAGCTGCGCCTAATCTACCCTGAGCCATACCTAATAATGTATTGGTTTTTTGCTGCTGCATTTTTCTAGAGATAAGCTGTCCTTCTCTATCCATAGTTTGTAATTGTCCAGCCATGCCTCTTTCCGCCATTAGGTTGGATCTTTCTTGCTGACCTATGTCTACTGCCGCTGCTTGAGCTGATTGTGCTTGCTGTTGTGCCATAGCTTGTGCTAGACCAGCAATACCACTTCCGCCAGCTGCTCCTGCGAACTGATCCATTATATTAGCTTGTCCTTGTGCTTGTTGCTGTGCTGCAAAATCTGCCGCTTGCGTATTTACAGTAAGATCTTCGTACACGTTCTCCATGTTAGCGTACGGATTAGAAGTGTCACGAGCTTCTAATTGAGCTTTGTACATGTTGAACTCTCCTTGGGCTTGCTGTTGCTCTCTTCTTCTTTGCTTGTTCCCAATTATACCGCTAGCAATACCAGCGATACCTCCTATAACGCCAGCTGAACCTCCTGCTATTACAGCTGGGTCTAATATCTTTAATGGTGATTTTTTACTCATTTTATTCTAATATCTATATAGTTACACATTATTTACTACTTTCAAATATCTCTGATCCCATAGCAAATATCTCTGCTTTCTCTGTTGAATTATTTTTTACTTCCACTTCAGCATAGTAGCCAAGCAAGCTCGTCATGTTTGCTCTATTATCTTTACCAAAAAATATAAAATCATTAGTTGTTGGTAGCACTGCGCTATTAGCGACGTCGCATGTTATAGTTTTTTGAGCAAAGTTTACAGCAACTATAGGACCTAGCTTAACTGCAACGTCAGCAAAGTCTACACTACTAGAATCTGCTAAATTATAAGTACTCGTATCTGCATAATAAGCAACGTCGTTAGTTCCTGGCTGTATAGCTTGATTAAGTGGATGTGTTAATGTGAAAGTTATGTTTGGCATATGTTATTTATTTTAATATGTTGCTGGTTGGTCTGGTACAGCTATGTCTCCGTGGTTAGCCTCTATATCATCTATGCTTTTATATTGCTGACTTAATTGATGTAGCACTCTAGTTGACAACGTGTAATCTTGACCTGCGTTCAAGTTAATTAAGTTGTTATTGGTACTAAAATTTACAATAACTTCAAAGTTAGATATTGTTAACTTTCTATATATACTTGTTCCGTTTGTTAAAGAAACACTAGGCGCGTTAGGTATAGATAATCCAACACTTGCTAGTTCAGAGCTTCCTCCAGTTCGTTCGATTAGCATTTGATAATTACTAACATTGTATAGAGTCGGTAGTTTATCTTCTGCAACTAAAAAAGCTCCGGAAATACTAAACTTAGCTTTTGCTGTTGTTCTAGTAATATTTCCTTTCACGTAGGTCTCTGGATCGCTATTGTAAGATACCAGCATGTTCTGAGAAAAACCTAAGTCCTCTACATAACCAACTTCTGTTGCCATGTCATTTAAAAAGTTTTTAAGCGCATGCTCTATTCCAATTAAAACTTTTAGTGTTACTGTGCTCGTCTGTGCGGTCGTAAATGCAAAAGTGTCAAGATTATAAATTATATTCATATTTGAATCACCCCACTTTTTAATGTAAATTTCTGGATTATATATATATAACTTTTTTCTATCGATAGCTGGTGGTGATATTGTTGTCACGTTTTGCTGTTCTTCATCACCAGCAACTACGCTATCGTCTGATATTTTTATTGTTTGGCTTTTATATACCGGTGTTTCGTCAGTTGTAAAATATTTTATTTTAAAGTAACGATCGTTATTGCTAATAGTAAATGCGCTGCTAAAGCTAACCGCGTTGAAAGTCGTTCTACTTGTCAAAGCAGTTCTTTGGCTTAAAGTTAAAGATATGTTAGCTGTAGGCTCGTGCGCGTTGGCATGAGTATGGCTAGAGTACCCGACTTGCGTTATTTGTCCATAAAATACACCATTTTCATTTGCTCTTAGTTCAGCAAATGAAACTATATTGCTTGTTGATCCACCATGAAAGTCTTTTGTGCAGTTCTGGTCTGTAAGATTAAAACTGTTCGCTTCGTTTGGTAAGTGAAAATCTACGTTATCTACTATTACCATAGAATAAGAGTATGTATCAAAAGGACTATCTCCTTCAGATTCTTTTCTACCAAGAGGCTTGTCGGTTCCCCTAGACTCGCCATCGTAATCAGAATACTTTACTGTTTCGCTGGTTAGCGACCTAGATGTATTAGTGCTAGCTTCTATGTATATGTCGCCGTATCTTTTTATATCGAAAGTTATTACGTCAGGATTAGGAGTGACGTCTAAATAGCCTGGAGCGCTAGGGTCAACAGTTGTTCCAGATTCTGGTATTATAGTAAATCTATATACCTTACTGTCAACATCTCCTGGTATTGATATTTTCTTTAAAAACACACCGTTACTATCTAAAGTATGCGGATTAGTAGAAGATACATAGTTACCACTAGAGTTTATTTCAGATGGATAAGTTACGTTAGAATTGCCAGGTAAGAAAGCATCCGCTATTGTTTCCTTTGTGTTATCGAATACATATATTCCATCGTTGGTGTCTACAGTAAAGACGGGAGGGGTGGAGTTATTTAACGTTCCTCTTTGTATTTTTATTCTAAATTTAGCGCCAGCATCTCCATACACCTCTAAATTTCTTCTCATTTCACTTAAGCCTAGGGCTGAAGTATCCATTCTGTAGCCAGATATAGTGCTACTAGCACCAGGTATATCTGCGCCAGAGCCTGCAAATGTTATTAAGTCACCCGATCTATTAGTGGTAGACAAATTAGTTTTTATAGTATAAACTACTTTTGTTAATCTGTTTGAGCTATCGTAAGTTTCTACAGATGATATATCGTAGTCTTCATCTAAAACTATAGAGCTAGAATTTGAAATTACTACAGTTGGTTTTACGTTTAAAAAATCACCAGACGTAGCGGCTATAGTCATATTCATCACTGTGGCAGTGTCTCCGGGATTATCATAAATATAAAAATCGTTAGATGCTCCAGACGATGCAAAGTCAGTAACATTAGACGCTACAAAAGTGCATTTAACTGGTGAACCAGGAACAGCAAAAGTACCTTGTAGTTTCACAGGTGTTAGATAGTCTATTGTAGCAGATCCGCTCGGGTTTATATCTAACACTACGCTCTCACTAAAAGTGTAACTGTTATTAAAATCTACAAGCACTTTAACTTTATTACCAGCCGTATATGATCCGTCGTTTTGAGGACCACCAGAAGTAGCTGTATCAGATAGAGTTATACTAGCTATAGCGCCTCCGCTAGGAATAGCTCCTGAAACAAAATCCCTTGCCGCTACAACATACCCTGAGTCCGGTATTATCTCTAGTATAATGCTAGCCACATTGGTGTTTCCGTTACCCGCTATAGGTACAGTGACCGCCTTTTTATCCATGCTACAGTTAACTAATGCCATATTTATTGTACTATTATTTCTATTTCTCTACCTTCTGAAGATGATATATTGTTTATATATCCTAAACCTTGAACTGAATACTCTCTTGTATCTAAATCTACTAAATCAACTGGTCTTTCTGTTCCTAGTATATTGTAAAACCACTTTCCTTCTTTATTTTTAAATGTTCTAACCTGACCTTCTTGCATATCAGACTTAATAGTGTCTACCCACCAACCACTTTTAGCTAATCTATTGTAAAAATTGTTATCAGTGTCTGGGTTGTTTTCTGCGTCAGGATTATCTAAAAATATCCTAGCCTGAGATCCTTCGTAGTTTAGTGTTTTAAAAGATTTAACACTTCCAGGAGCATCGTTAAATATAAACTTAACAGATGATTCATGCTGAGCGCCATAAAAGTTGTTTCTAACTTCATTATTATGAGACCATATTTGGCCAGCTTTAAATGTGTAATATATGTTATTTAAAGATAAGCCGCTTTCTTGTATAAAGCTTTTTCTAGTATTCCAACCGTTTACGTCTTCTTTAAACGAAACAGTATCATTGTACTCTGATAATGTTATAAATTTACCTTTATTGTTCTTAGAATCAACACCACCTGTTAAAGTAAGGTTGTATTCATCTTTATTTTCGTCATAACTACCTACAACCTTTATGTTTGATACAGATAGTTTATCTCTAAAATAATCTTCCATACCATATTTAGATATAGGAGTTAACCCATTACCTGATAATCTAAGTATAACGCCTCTATTTTTATCTGAGAAGTATGCTCTGTTTCCATATCTAGAATATGACTCTGGGTTTTGGCTTATACCGTAGTCGCCAGCGTAAGGCTGGATTGCACCTAATACTCTATTTGTAGCAACTAAGTTTTTGCTACCATCAGCATTAAATAAAGCGTCTCTATCTGCTAGAACTTTAACAACATTATCTTCTAGATAAACGTCTAAATCACCTAGTCTAAACTGCATTAACTGTATAGATCCGTATGATGGATTTATAGATTTAGTTATTTGCTCAGCTTGTATAAATTGATTAAGATTATTTACACCTGACGTTGAGTTGTATATACCAGAGTATATTATGTCAGATTTTTTACGTACTTCTTTATATTGACCTTTGATCGGCGCTGAAGCTCTAACACCTTTGCCTAGTATAGGCGCGTTAAAATCGTCTCTAATTCTATCTGATTCAACCCCATTTCCAAAAGAAAAGCAGTTAGAGTATGTTAATCCTTGAGAATTACCAAATGAATCTTTACTATATGCTCCACTTGCTTCATAATATATATCTAACTCAGCGACTTCTAAGGGTTCTGTTTCAAAAACTGCAGGACTCGTAGACGTGAATTCGCTTGTTTCTTCTTTAAACTCTGATATAAATTGAAATGAAGTAAACGCAGAATCAGGTGGATAGTACTTACTTCTGTCTACTTTTTCACCGTCTGTTAAAGGCGACCAATCAATCTCTTTATTTAAGGCTAACGTGTATGATATAACTCTATTCATAGCCGTGTTTTTGGTGCCAACTCTGTGATAGTGAATACAAACTTCCTCTATTGTATATATATTTTTGTCATTTTTAGGCGCGTCTGAAAATCTAAATTTAAACCCTGGCGTCATTATGCTCGAAACAAAGGTTCTAAGCTGAGGTTCAAATTCAACGAATCTATTCCACTGGTTCTCACTGTAACCATTTGTATTTTCACCCCAACCGTGAAAAGCTATTTCGATTATTTTTTTGCCTTTTTCAACTCCTCTTCCAGGAACTATACTTCTTGAAAAGTTTGAGTTAGAGTTAGTGTCGTCTTTTATTACGCCATTTTTTTTAAAGAAATCAATATTTGTAGAATTAGACATCCTACTCCTTTCTAAATTTCCATGATCACTACTATGTATAAACCAGCCAAGAAAGCCCCCATCATTGGTTAGCACCCCGTTATCGTCTAGCTTGTATTGGTACTTAGAGGGAATCCAGTCTCCACCGCTCGGCTCAACAGTTGTCATGTCTTGCTGGCTGCTTATTAATATTTGAGAAGGTGGCCTATTGCTACTTATTAAGCTGTTTTCTAAGACTACATCTCTTTGCAATTTAGTATAAAATCTTCCTTGAAATTCTGGCTTTGCCTTAGTTACTTTTTGAAAAATTTCTATAGATATTGCTGTGTCATCTGCATCGTATTCACCTATCCATAATACATCTTCTAAGTCTAAGTCTTTTTCTAAGTTCAACCTATACACGCCGTTAGGGTTAAAATGCTCAAAGTATTGTATACTAGCGATGTCATAGTTTTTAGTTTTATTATTACTAGAAAAAATAACTATATTTAAATCGCTTAGCTGGTGGACGGGTTTACCGGAAGACACTTCGCTACCAACTCCTCCGTATATTTTTTTCCAATCGTCAGCTTTTATGTCTATAAATTTGTTACCTGAAAGCGGATAACCTTCAGTAGTTCCAAATATAGTACCTGTACCTCCACTCTGTAGTTTTCTAGATAATACTCCCTTAGACTCATTCTCTTCTCTTATAAAGTCTGGCGCTTCGTTTTCTATAGCTAAAACTTTGTATTTAGCTTCATCTTTTACATAATCGTCAGAGTCGTGCTGTTTTTTTATAGTCAAAAACGTTTCTTCGTTGATTTTGTTTCTATCTGAGCTTGAAAAAGCAACCCACACGTTTCCGTCCTCAGCGGGATAATGTCTATCCATCGCTATATTATAGTATGGTTGAGAAGTTTCTTTTATGTAGTATTTAAAGGTTTCCATGCCGTCTGGCATTCCCGATGGACTCTCTATTCGAACAAGAAATGTATTTCTTGTAGATGAAAAACCTTTATTTAAAGTTATAGATCCGGTTTCATCGGTTATCACTGGAGTTTCTCTACCATACTTATCTCTAAACACTACACCTATCTGGTATGTTCTTTGAGATTTTATAGATTTATTAGGTTTATCTGCTCTTGCTTCGCTACCTATAACATTTACGCCAAACTTTATAGATATATCTTTTCCTTCGTATTTTAAGTCGTAGTTTTCTAAATAATTGCCGAACATTAATCTATTGCCTGACACAGATACTGCTTTTGCTTTTCTAGGCACATTATCGTACGGTCTAAGTATTTGGTTAGATGGTATTACTTTATATATGGTCTCAGACGTAATTTCAAGTTTACCAAAATATATGTCCGGATATGAACCTACATCGTGAAACTCAGAGCTTGTATCTGTAGCATCTATACTTTTTACAACGTATATATTGTTAGAGACAGAATCTTTATAAAGTATGTCTACTTCTACAACTCCGTAGGGCACTTGAGTAGGACTAGCCCAGTCAACTATTTCTAGCTTTCTTAGCTGATTAACCATGCCTAAGTTATATCCCTTTTTGTGATCGTAATCAAAGCCTTCGCCTACAAAAGCTACTTCACTAAACGGAGATATAGTCGAATACTCACCGTCTTTATACTTGTATCTATAAGCAAACCTTACGAACTTGGTTTCAAACATTGCAGGTTTCTGTATTAGCCTGACTTTCCAGTTTTGCAATCCTTGCTCTATGTTTGTATCTATGGCATCTATGTTTATTTTAAATATTTTAGGATATGCTTCATCTACTTCTAATACTGAAACGATTATTTCAGAATCATTGCTAGATTCTTCATTGTCTTCATTAAGTAATGTTATTTTTAATTTGTCACCTACTCTAAAATCAGGAACAGTTCCAGATATTATTATTTCGCTGTCTTGAGGATTAGGTAGAGGTCTATTAAGTGGGTTGTCTGCTACTCCGTCTCCATCCTGATCTTTATACTCCCCAGTGGCAACTAACTTATGAGAGCTGTCGTCGTTATCAAAAAAAGTAAAAGACTTACTATGTAATATACCAGATATAGGCCCACTTCTAGTAGTATTAGACATCCTTAAGTTAGGAGCACGCCTAGGTCCTTCTTTTATAACCGTACAATGTTTTTCCTCAAAGTTTCCACCATCAACCTGTGTGTGTGTCCAGGTGTTGTTTGTATAGCCTCTCCAGTCTGTTATCTTTATCATTTTTGGCTCTGAATTATCATCAGTCCAAATCAAAAAATCATCTAGTATTTCTATACCTGTTATTAAGTTTTCTCTATCGAATCCTAGAACTCTTCTTGTGTCTACTATAATGGGTTTTGCTTCGCCTTTAAGCTGATTAAACTCTACTATAAGATCCTTATCGTTAGAAACAACGAACCAATATATGCACTCAGTCTCGTCTCTTCTTATAGATCCTATTACTTTTGGAAAATCACCTAAATTAGAAGCTATACTGGCTGCATATGGTAATTTATTACCTAGTATATTTTGTAAAGCACCAACATCAGCACCTTCAGACGTAGATACTTGAACGTTCAATGCGTCTCTATATTTACCGTTAGGCAATAGTCTCTCATCGAGGTCTTTGTTCATAGCGCCTCCGCTAAACGTTCTTTTTAATTCTGCCATGCTTAGTGCTTAATTATTTTAGATTTGTTTTTCATTACAAGATTTATCTCACGTGTTTTCAAATTAGACAATCTTAGCTTAGCTTGTCTTAGAGCAGCTCTTTTTTCTTTCTTAAATCTAGCTACTATATATTCTGGCGTACCTACTCTGGTTGCTAATATTGCGTGTGCTATGTGTTTATATATTGCTTCTTCAGCAAATTTATGAACTCGCATTTCATCTTCGGTGCCAAGACCATCACTTATATATTTTATGGTGACTATTCTACCAGTAAAGTCGGAGCTAAAGAAAATATATCCTCTAGAGTTATCTATAAAGAAAAGGCCGTTAGATTGCGCATTCTCAGGAGTTAAACCATATCTTCTACCTTGTGCCAAGCTGGCGTCTACATCTGGTCTAGTCGTACTATTTAAGTTGTCGTTAGCGGCATCGCTTGATTTAAAAGACTTCCAAGTTTCTGAATCTTCAAGCGTAAGAAGAGTGTTGTCGTCTCCAAAGACGTAATTGTAGCTTCCGTCCTGTAGTATTGCATTAGGATTACTAGTGTTTCTAGTAGGATATATTATCTTTTCTAAACCTGCGTCATCTTTGCAAGAAAACTGAACA
>Ga0208791_1000418_pt1 | contig 19528 bp, 8 predicted proteins | sample 11_taG_FD_184084 | JGI IMG/M metagenome (GOLD analysis project Ga0208791, IMG submission 184084) | Marine viral communities from the Subarctic Pacific Ocean - 11_ETSP_OMZ_AT15265 metaG (SPAdes) (version 2) | ecosystem: Environmental > Aquatic > Marine > Oceanic | place: Pacific Ocean | collected...
TGGTCTGAGATACTAGGTGAACTAGATATAGATGTGCCACCTGAACCTCCTGATACTGCAGAAGCTGTAGTGCTGTTTGTACTAGAGGAGTTACTGTTTCCATAACTGTTAGCTATAGAATTACTAACTATAGAATTTGTATTAGATACTACATCCCTACGTCTAGTTCTTCGTTCAGGTCTATCTCCTGACTCTTCAGTAAGTTCTTCACCAATCTCCTCTTCTTTAAATTCTTCTTCATATTCTTCTTCAAACTCTTCTTCCGTTTCTCCAAGCTCTTCTCTCTCCTCTATCTCTTCTTCAAAGTCTTCAAGCTGTTCTTCGTACTCTTCCCTGTCCATCTCATCTTCAAAGTCAAAGTGCTCATCCATATGTTGAGCAAACTCTACAAACTCTTCTTCTGTAACTCTTACCTCAGGTAGTTCATCTAAAGGTATTAGTATATCTACAAAAGTTAATGATCCTTCTGTACTATTATCCAGAGTAGAATCCCCAAAATCAAATATATCGAAACTATCAAAAGTGTCTTCATGTTCTTCTACATCCCTGCTATCATATTCCATATAACCAATGCTAGCAATATCATCGTAGAAATCACCAGTATCACTCCCACCATCATCACTCGTAGAAAAAACAGATGTTCCTGTATAAACTTCTTCAGTATTGAACCCATAAAAATCCTCCTCATTATTATAGCCTAACAACATGACATCAGAAACACCTGAGCCCTGTAGGTAGTAGTCATCTTCTTCTGTTCCATCAAATGTTAAATCATATACATCACAAAGTTCTGAGTAAGAAGAATCAACTAAACACTCAGAAGATAAATTACTAAATGATTCATCTACAACTTCTGCTGTAGTTAAACTAAAATCATCAGTCTCACTGTAGGTTGTGCTGTTGGTGTCTTCGTATCTCAAGTAAGTTACAGCTTCATTGTTGCCTTGCAATCCTATAGTTATGTCATGGTTTGATACATTTATTTTATCATATCTAAACTCTATAACATTTGTAGTCTCGTATAATATAGCTTCAAAAGAGTTTTTATTAGAATTGTTATACTCTCTCGCATCGTACCATCCAATTACAAAGTATTGATCTGTATCAGATGTATTACCAAAGGTCTTGATGTAGGGATTTTGTGTGCCATTGTTGATTAAATCGGTCCAAAGGGGGTATACTGTGTAATTGAAGGAGGTAGCAGGTATTACTTCTGATAAGTAGTTTCTTTGTCTAGGAACAGAGAAGTTGTTCTGGAAGGTAAAGAAACCATTCATAGATATGTTTACATCATCAAACGTAGAACCATAAAACTCAAAGTCAAAGCCAAGAGGTTTCATCCCAGACATTTGATCGTCACCGAGGTTTAGGGCAGTACCAGTGCTTTGTATGTTAAGAAGGGGGTCACTGCCTACAGTAAATGTAGGTGTGTTTGCATATACGGTACTACCCAGTAGGAAGATTAATGTTAAGAGTCTGTACATATCTTATGTGTAGGATATTTTTTACAGAACTTTGGTTTAGTGTAGGCTTTAAATTCGTGTGTGGCAAGTTCTTTTTTTACGTCTTCCCAGTCAGGTCTTTCTTCTGGGTTCTGTTCCCAAGCAATACGTGCTTCTTCACCTATCTTGCCTTTATACGGACAGGGTGTGCCTGCCTGCATCATCGATCTCCACACGCCAGGATTTTCACAGAGTAGAGCTACAGCAGCTACCTTCATCCCCATGTCATACAAAGCCTTGGAGTTTTTCAATCTTTCGCAGTTTTCGTCTCGTACACTTCTACCAGTCGATACACCAAAGAACTGAGTCTGAACTGCTGAACTAGCTCCTGTAGTGCAGAGGTCTTGGGAATAGGACATTATCGAAGGAGCTATGGCGGAGGGAGGAGCAGTTTTAATTCTTTGTGTTACCTTTTGTGTAGAGTCATTCCTAGATACACTAGTGTTATTATTATTGTTTATGTTGGTATTTTGATTTGTATTTGTGTTTACATTTTCTGTAGATACAGAAGAAGTGCTTGTAGAGTTATTGGTGTTTAGGTTAGTGCTGTTATTTGTATTTAGGTTTGTATTGCTTGCTGTCGAGTTACTAGTTATAGCACTAGTAGTATTGTTTGTTACGTTTTGTGTTTGAGTAATGTCAGATGTTACATTGCTTGTGCTAGTTGTAGTGTTGTTGTTGGTAGCAGTCGTAGTTATGGTGCTAGTGTTTACATTGTTATTATTGTTTGTTGCAACAGACGTACTACTGATTGTATTATTATTGGTATTATTATTGGTATTTGTACTGGTTACGGTACTTGTAGTTGTATTAGTTATGTTAGAGTCCTCAGCTAGTAGAAGACCACTAACAGATATTAATGCTATACCCATGATAGCATACTCTCGTAGGTTTTTAATCACAACAATCTCCTATTGTGGGTTTTATTTAAAACTATTAGGTATACCGCCTTCTGCTGCTAAATCTACATAGGCATTTATTTTCTTTTCCCAAACTTTTTCTCTAGACATTCTTTCGCCTTTTGACATGTCTCCATACACTTGCTGTAATGTAGGTAACATACTTACAATTATATTTTTAAATTTAATCTTCTCTATTTTGTTTAGCGTTTGACCGTTATTTATTTTATACATAAGTGTAGCAGCATCTGGATCAGTAAGAACTTGAACATACATTTTTGCATTTTGGTTTGCAATGTGTGTTCTTCCAAGTTGTGCAGCAATCCATTTAGTTCCTACTACACCTCTAGCCCAAGCCCAACCATAAGATTGATATGTAGAAAATGAAGTAGGTGAAGGTACATTACGTATCTTTCCTTTAGGAGCACCTGCTCTGCTAGTAATACCACTTCTTGTAAGAAGTTGTATACCACTTAACATACTTGTATCAGTTTCTACAGAAGGATATATTGATTCTAAATATTTAAGTATTCCTTCACTTTCATTTAGTACTTTTTGATATCCGTCAGCCTCTATATTTAATTGCTGTATCCAACCTCTATCTGTTTCACTTAATCCTTCTTTACCTATTTTACTAACTTTAGGAATTACCCTTGTAGTCATACTAACATTTTTAAATCGTTTTTCTAATTCTTTTTTTGCAACGTATAATATAGCATTATCAAAATCTGCTTCTGTTAAAGTGCCGCTATAACCTCCACCAAAAAAAGAATCTTTTAATTCTTTAATACCATCTATGCCACGTTTATTTAAACTATTGAAAAAAGTCTCTTGCTCTCTAAACCCTTTTTCAATACCTAAACCTTTAAAAATTATTTCTAAATTACCTTCATTTTGTTTTTCAACATCGGCATCATATTGTACTCTTCTACGTAAAGAACCTACTTCTGAACTTATTTCTGATTCTATATTTCTTCTTGCACCATACATATCTTTTAATCTTTTTACATCTCCTTCAAACTGTAATGTATCTTTTCTTATTATAGGGCTCTTAGTCACAGGGTTTACATCTAATAATTGTCCACCAGAAGTTTCAAATTGATCTGCACTAGCAAAAAAAGATTCTATCTTAGACCAAGCATCTTCACTAAATTGCCTACCCATATGTATTCTATGAGCTAAAGCTTTAGTAACATAATCTACACCTGCTTCTTTTGAATCAAAAAATACTTCTAATTTTTTTGCAAATCTAGGAGGATTGTCTAAAATACCATCTATGATTGTATCATATATTGTAAAAGAATCCTGTACTGAAGCACCTGAACCTCTAGCATCAGTGTCCATAAAATCTTTACCTATGCCTCCTCTCCAATTTTCAGAAGCAATTATATATTCTTGATTAGCTTTTTGTAATTTTTTATTTGTTCTATCATCTAAATATTTAGTTATATTGATAGCATCTTCTCCTGCATCGTGCCCTTGTATGTTTGTTAAATTTTCTTTTTGAATTGTTCTAAACTGAGATCGTACCCTTAACAAATCATCCATATTAGTATCAGCATCTACATATATTTCAATAGGCTCACCTATAGGTTTACCGTTACCATCTGTAGGAGTAAATGTACGTTTTAAAGGAGCTCCTCCTTTTTTAAATAAACTATTTAAACCTTGCCAGTGAGGGTCTACAACAAACTGTGCGTCTGGAGCATCTGTGCCTTCTCCTGCTTGGAAAGCTGCTTTTACTCTACGCATATTATCTGTATCAAAATTAAATAATTTTAAATCATCAATATCGAAAGTACCTTCAGGTTGACCCCTAGCTTGCTTTTTTACTTTTTTAACATCGTTATATAAAGCTTTCATAGTACCATCTTCACCGAAAACATCGTCATACCTAGCTTTAATAACTTCTATTATTTCGTCTCCTAAAAGTTCCATATCAGCTTCTCGACTGCCTCTAGAACTACCAGTAATTGAAGTGTATTCTTTTTCATAACGATTAAGAGATGGTAATTGTCTTAAGTCTACAGTACCGCCTATACTACTTTCTGGATCATATAAATCATCTAAAACAAATCCTCTAGTTTCGTTATCAGTTCTTGCTTGTAAACTATCTAATTCTTTAATAACAAAATCAACCTTTTCTTGAAATTTTGCATCTTGTAAGTTTCTACCATCTTCTAACTTTTTAAATACATCTAAGACTGTAGTGTTTGGGTTACCTGCATCATCAACACCCATAGTCTTTACTATTGCTGCATGCATGTTAGACAGTTTTGCTAAGTTTTGTTCCATTACACTTAACATTTGTAAATAATCGTTGGCAAATAATCCATCTATCTTTGTTCCAAATACACCTAAGTTAGCTGCCTCTTGCATCATATCTGTAAATTGACTTAACATAGTATTACCCATATACATATCTAAATATAATTCTAAATCTTGTAAATCAGATGTATTTATAATTGGATTTTCGTTTTCGTCTACTCCTTGAAACCTTTGTTTAAGTGTTCCATCTTCTTCAAAAAAAGTATTTCTTAATGCGTCTATATCCCTCATAGTAGCATCTTGTTCTGTCATTAGTTTATCATATAAGGGTTTTGTTTCTGGGTTATCTCTAAGTCTATGTACCATAGATATAAATTTAGAAACATTTTTTACACTTGCATCGTTTAATCCTATAACATCCATTTTTCTATTATATGCTTTTTGTGCTAAAACATAAGCAGCCTCATCTTTTGAACTATATACAGGCGTACCATCTGGTTTCATTTCTTGAGATTGAAGTCTAGGGCTATCGTTTATCCACTCTGCATGTAAATAAGCATCTCTATTTACGTTACCATTTTCATTAAATCTTCCTGCAGGAATAGCACTTACAGGCAGAGCATCTATATTAGAATTTATTTCATCAAGTAATTCAGGAGACATGTCTCTATTAAACTGTAGATAAGTATCTGTTCTTTTTCTTAAACTTTTTTCTGTTACAAAAGGATTGTAATTTAAATGCACTGCAGCAGAAAATTTATCGTAACCTCCACGAACAAACTGACCTATAAATGGAGAAGCTACACCTCCTATTATACCTGCACCAATAGTAAACCAACCATTATTTATGTAACTGTTTTCAGGATTTAGTAACTGAGTCATATATGCAGATGTTCCTGTAAGACTAGCCCCTATATTACCATACTGATATAATCTTTGTGCAAATCTTTGTGATTCTGGACCATAGGCACCTGCCAAACTAAATAAATGATCGTGCCTAGCAGCTTGACCTACAATAGGTAAAGACCTAAATTGATTCGCAAACCATCCACTAATACCTCTGTTTCCTTGATCTTTAAGTGTAACTATTCTTTGTTTATATGCTTTGCTTGCTAAATTACTTATTTCAGCAACAGTATCTTTATCAAATACACTGTTAAATAGACTAGGATTATTGACATCAAAAATACTTTTAGGATTTCTAATTATGTTTGGTAGTGTAGTAGGGTTAGTAGAAGCTAGTCTTTCTCCTTTTAGAATAGCCCTACCATAAAGAAGCTGCCCACCCATTAACATTTCTCTAATCATATCAGTAGCTGACTGAACATTATAACTACCCATGAGGCTACTTCTGTAAGTAATCTGATTATCTATGTTTTCTCTACTTTCCTGGGCTGCTAAAAATTTTTCTTTAGCTAACGCTTCTAAGTATTCTGCGTCTGAATCAGGATCATACGTAAAACCATTTTTAGTTTCTGTATCAGGTGTTAACTCTCTTTTTTGTTCTGCTCCAGGATTAAAATAATCTGTTACGTTTTCTACACCACCCATAACATAACTAGAACCTAATAAACCTAGTCCCTGTAATTCTTTAGCCATATTTGGTAAATTTCCTATAGCTTTAAATCCTGAACCTAAATAAGCATCACCTAAAAAATCTACAGTTTGTTCTATTTTTCTACCTGCATAATTCATATAACTTTGTCTATATTTAGAATCATTACTTTCTTGTACAAATTTTATCCTGTTAGCTATTTCTTCTCTCCATGATGCAGGAGCATTAGGGTTACTAGTTAATTGATTTTGATAGTCTATAACATTTTTATTTTGTAAAAATTTTAAATATTCATTCATACCATCATAATCGTATTCTGTTTTTTGCATAGCAACTTTTTCTGCAAGATCACTAGCAACTATATTACCATCGCCCATATCTTCTGTACGTATGTTAGCAGAAGCTTTTCTAAAATTATGAAACAAGTTAGTATTTTCAGAATATTGATTTATACTAGGATTATGAACATAATTACTTAAAAGTGAGGTATCTACATCTTTTAAAAATTTTATTTCTTTTGTATAGGGCACACTAGCTCCCTTGTCTGCAAAAACATTGTCCATATGTTTTTCATACAAACGTAGGCTATAAGGTTTAGGTCCTTCCATTCCCTTTTCCATCCATAAAGCTACATCACCTTTTTCTCCAGTAGTTGTATCTATTAGGTTTGCTGCACCAATAGCAGCAGCAGGTAATAGTATTGGTATTGCCATAATTTAAATCCTTAAGTTAAGTTAACCTGGAAAGCCGTCAGGAGAAGGCACAGATACTCCAGATTGATCTCCGTCTTCGTTATTATTTGTTTCATTTTCAACAGGGTTAGTTAATTTATATATATCTTTAAATTCATTTTTATATATTATATTTTCCCATTTTCTAGCCTCTACAGCTAATCTGTCATCTACAAGAAACATAAAATTAGAATACTGATAAGGGTTTTGTGTAGGTATTTCTATAACATCACCCATGTTTTGATAATATGTAGGCTGTGCATTGTAATATGCACTAAGATATCTTTTTGCAGTTTGAAATGTGTCTGTATAGTTCCAACCATTGACAGTATCTACAGCTCTTAAAGAAGCATATTCAACAGCATTTCTTCTTAAAAAATCATAAGCAAGCTGCATCCTATCTCTAGGTTTTGCAAACGCAGAACCTGAAGTTATATCTATACCTGCATCTAAATCTTTGTCAGATATTCTAGCTGATTCTGATTTTCCACCTTGAGTAATTAAAGCTGCTGCGTAACCATTCATAATTTTTAATGCATTTAATATTTCACTAGCTTTAGCTGTTTTATTAAATATAGTTTTATTAGCCTCAGTCACTGCTTTTACTACATCTTTATCAGCGTATGTTCCTAGTGTTTTTAGAAGACCATCGTTGGCTTCTCTTAAAGCTAATACTTGTTGTGCTTGACCACCTTCACCAAAAATATTACTAAATAAAGCTACTACTCCACCTGCAATACCTTCAGGGTCTAAAAAACTGTCTGCACCTACAAACTTATTAAAGCCATCTGCTGTGGCTAAATCTGCATATATGTTTAAGTACCTAGACAAACCTACTCTACCATCTTCTATTTGTGTTAACCTATCAGAACCTGCTCTATAACTTTCTTCAGACTTTCCGCCACCATTGTTATAGTTTTTTTCAGGTAAGGCAGTAAAGGTATTGTTTCTTGTTTCAGCAGCAGAATCATGGTTTGCGTGATATATATTATTTCTAAAAGTTATAGCATCAAAACCTGATTTAACAGGCACTAACTCTACAGCACCTGTAGAAGGGTTGTATGTAGGTACCTCTATAGTACTTGTTAAATTAGCATCAAATACACCTTTTATAATATTTACATTATCTAAGTTATTAGCACTTACTGTTTTAAACATAGAGTTCATTAAGGCAGGAACAACTTCTGATCTTGAGTATATGTCTTCTTCATTTAATGAAGAATTTGCAAATCTATTAAAATTATTAGGTTGATTTCTTTTAGGGTTTACATATAGGTTAGGTCCTATACTTGCTTGTATACCTGTATTTAAATCTAAGTCTCCTTTATAAGTGGGAGCATCTTTATCTGTAACCCAAGAATAATCACCATTATCATTTATTACAAATGTGCCGTTTTGCCTACCCTGACTATATATAGTAGTATCTCGACCATCTATAGCTGTTAAGTAATCTCTATATTCATTTTTATAATTTTCTAAATTACCCATCCATGCATATCTTGAAGGTTTTACTAAAGCACCAGTAGTAGTATCTTGATAGCCTGAAGTTCTAGATTTTAAATATCCTTCTGTTATTTCACTAAAATACTTTTCTCCAAATACCTCTTTACCCAAACCTAATTTTTTTCTATTAGGGTCTGTATCTAAAGAAGATAATTGTTGATTTACTTGTTCTCTTTCATCTTTTGTAAGATCATAACTTAATAATCTTTGTAATTCTATATCTCTTTTTTCTGTAGACATACTTCTCCAAGTAGAAGGTTTTGGTACTTGTATTTCTCTGTCACCTATTGCTATTCCTGTAGAAAGTTCACCTTCTGCAAGTTCCCTATCAGTTTTAATTCCTGCTAATTCTAGTTCGTATTCTTTTAATTCTCTTCTTGCTTCCCTGTCAAGCAGATTTTGTCCTGCAGTAAAGGCTCTATCTTCTTTTTTTGCTAAACGATCTTGCTCTGCCTTTAAATAAAGCAGTTGTAAATCAGAAGCAGTTTTTGCCTTTGCATCTTCATCTTTACTATAACCTTCAAAAGCTGCTCCTAAAGCAGTTAGTGCTCCTAAACCCATTTTACACCTCCTCCATTTCTAAAAAACTACCATCTGATTCCATAGGCATTTCTTCTTGTCTTCTATTTATTTCTTCTCTAGCAATCATCTTACCTTCTTCTTCTTTTGCCCTTTGTGTAAAATCATCTACAAATTTTTTACCTTTAATATGTCTAGCTCTTTCAGGTTTTATGACCTCCATATTAGACATAGTTTCAGTTTCTAACTGTCTATCAGATTCTTCCTCAGACATAACCTCATCTGTAAATGGTACTACAGGTATTTTTAATTCTAAAGCTGTTTTAATTAAATACAAAGCTATTACAGGTTTAATTATCTCTGCTACATCAGGGTTAAACTTACCTTCCGCAACCCCTGCTATAGCTAAACTATTAACAATAGCTTCTACAGGATATCCTGAAGCAATAGCACTCATCATTTGTTCTTTAATTTCAGTTCTTTCAAATGTAGCTAATATTTCATCTACAGCTTGTGCAGGGTCTGAAGTTTGTGCAGGCTGTTCAAATGATGCATTTTTAGGATCATCTGTTAACGATTGCCCAGGAACAGGATAGTCTAGAGGGTCTAATTGACTTATATCAGTTTCTCCACCTACAGCAGAGGGAGATATTGTTTCTGGTCTAGTTTGCATTATTAATCTCCTAATTTAATTGTTAAATAGCCTTCTGTATCTACTTGAGGGTCTACGGATATTGCATCTTGGTATTTAAAAAGTTCATTTTGTCTTGTCATGTTATCTGCAATACTTTCGTTTGGATTAAGTATTTTATTAGTTAAATTTTTTATAACAAGTTCTGTAGCAGTTGCTCCTGGAGCTGTTGTAGTGTTAGTATTTAAACTTACCATTCTTGCATCTACGCTTTCAGGAGCTATGCTAGAACTTAAAAAACCTTCATCTTTTTTAGCCATATCTGCTTGATACATAGCTTGCTGTTGACTTAAAGCTAGTTGTTTTACCATTTCATCAGTAGCATCAGGGTATTGTTGTCTTATTTGCATTTGAAGTTCATCTATACCTAAAATTCTACCTGAAGTATTTAAATCAATAGCTCCATCAAGAGTAATTACATCTTTAATACCTCCTGCAACATCTTTTATAGGGTCTACCACATAGTCTACCACTACATTTTTTATAGGTTTAAAAAAACTATCTATACTATCTCTTAATCTTCCTGCCATTTTACTTTCCTAAAGTTGTTTTACCCAATCCCAAATACCACCGCCTATTTTACTCCAAGCATCTACTTTTACTTTTTCGTTAAATAAACGATTATTTACATCACCAGTTAATCCTATTTTAGCTAACTCATGTGCGAACTGTTCTCTATTTAATCCTTTTTGATTTAACCAAGTAGACTCATCTCGATATGATTGCCATATTCTGTTTAATGCATTTTGACTTACGTTTAACAAATTAAGTGCATTTTGCCTATTGGCTTCGTTTTGTGTTGCAGTATTAACTGTATTTATTTGCCTACGCCAAGCTGCATTAGACTGATTAATCTGTGCTTGCATTGTAGAATTAAATTTATCTCTAGCATCAACAATAGACGTATTGTACCTTGCTTGAGCATTTTGTTCATTTACATTAAATTGTCTCATAGCAGCTACCCTATTAAGGTTTTGATCTCTAACAGTAGCTCCTAATTGAGCAAAAAATTGATCTACTTGATTTTCAGATTGTGCATTAAACTGTTTTCTAGCATTATCTGCCGCAGCATCTGTAAACAAAGATTGTGTTTTAGCTTGATATTGTAATACTTCACCTTGCTGTTTATTTGTAAGGTTTGCCATATCTAATTGTAAAAAAGCTTGAGCATTTAAAACTTCAGCTTGTTGTCTATTGTTTAAGTTAGCCATATCCATACTTGCATAAGTAGCAGCATTTGTAAGTGCAGCTTTCATGTCTGCATCTAAGTTTGTTAATGTTAAGTTTTCCATAATCTTAGCATCATTTAAATTACGTGTCTGTTCTTCTGTAAATGTAAGATTGTTTTGTTCTGCTAATCTTGCAGCATTTACAACTTTTGCTTGTTGTGCATTAGTAAGTTCTTGACCTCTAATAGCAGCTTCTACTTGCGTATTAGCTAAAGCTGTTTGTTGCTTATTACTTAAATTAGATAATTCTACTTGTAAGTTTGCAGCAGATTCTGTCAATCTTGTTTGTTGTTCATTACTTAAATTTATATCGTTTAGTTCTGCATGTCTTGCAGCATTTACTAAATTAGTTTGCTGTGCAAAACTTAACTCTTTATCTTGCAGTGCATATTTTAATTGTGCGTTGGCAAGTGCAGACTGTTGCATGTGAGATAGGCTAGTAGATTGTAAAGTAAATGCATTAGTAGAATTTTGTAGTGCACTTTGTTGTCTGTTGTTTAGGTTTGCTAAAGCTATGTTTTGTGCAGCAGCAGCATTTGCTAAAGCCACTTGTTGTTTATTGTTTAAATTAGTTAAGTTAATCTGTGCAAACATCTGTGCATCTTGTGCAGCTACTGGAATAGATGATTCCATTGCAGCTTGCATAATTGCAGCACCTGCCATAGAGCTTGCAGATAAACCTCTTTGTGCCATAACTGCTTCAGCATTTCTTATTGCAGCAGCAGCATATACTGGTGTTTTGCCATCTGCAAACTGTGACATAAGATTTGTTAATTGACCTTGTACAGTAGCTTCTACAGGTACTTCAGACATTTGTTGTTGTTGTGCTTGTGCTTGTGTTCTAGTAAACTCATCACTACTTGTCTGAGCAGCAGTCATCTGTGCCTGTGCATTTAAATCAGACATTACTTTTGCTTCGGCTTGTGCTACGCTTTCTGGTAGTTTTTGAGCTGTTGCTAATTGTTCTGCAGATACTGTGCCTTTTGCTTCGTTTATAGCTACATTATAATCTGTAGTTACTTGATTAGCTTCTGGTATTGCTTCACTTAAAGTAGCCCCAGACATATTTGTAGGTTCTTTTGTAAGTTCGGCTTTTTTAATTTCTATACTATCTGCCCCAGGTTTTATCCCTGCCAGTGTTTCATTAGTTATTGTAGCGTTGGCATTTACAGCACTTGTTTGAGCTTCAGCACTATCAGAAAGAGCATTTGTTTGTTGTGCAGATAAAGCTAAATTATTTATATTTCCTTGCGTATTTGTTGTTGCCTCTACAGTATTTGCATCAGTAGCCGTAGGTACAGTAGCAGATAAATCTCCAGAAGCTGCTATTTTTGTAGCTGCAGCAGGGTCTGCTCCTAACTGTACGCCTGCAGTAGTTTCTAACTCACCAGAAAGCACACCCATATTTTGTGGGTTGTATGTTTGACCTGGAGCTAAAGTAGGTGCTTTACCTGTAAGACCTGCATATTGGTCCATTTGATTTATTACGTCTGAGTATGCACCCTCAATACCTGTACCTTGTCCTCCAGTTACAGTATCATTACCTGCACCACCCTGTACAGTATCTGTTTTTGTTCCTATAGTTTTACTTGTTCCATCACTATAATACACTATAGACCTACCATCACCTAAAGGCACTACATTTAATACTGTTTTATCATTATCAGTATTACCACCTACAACTTCAGTAGTTCCATCAGCATACCTTACACTAGTAGTACCGTCATTATTTTTTTGACTGCCTACCATAACTTTATTTCCTTCATTTTTTACAGAATTAACTTCTTCTCCTGGTTTACTAGAGGTTACAATATTACCATCTGCATCTTTGAGTTCTATAAATGTTTCTCCTGTATCTCTGTCTTTCCATGTAGTTCTAGTACCACCACTAGTTAAATTAGCTGTATTCATTGCATAATATTGATCTAGACCTGCTGCTCTCCAATCAAATTTATTTGTATTATCTGTACCAGTAGCACCACTTACAGTATCAGTTCCTGTACCACTAGCTGCTGCTGTACCACTAGCTGCTGCTGTACCACTAGCTGCTGCTGTACCACTAGCTGCTGCTGTATTATTAGTTGCTGCTGTATTATTAGTTGCTGCTGTATTATTAGTTGCTGCTGTATTTAAAAAAGAAAGGTCTGGAACTCCTAACCCACTCCCACCTAACCCTGAAAGGTTTATTCCTGAAAGGTTTAAGTTTGACATGTCAAAACCTGTACTAGCTAAACTTGTATTACCTGCTGTATTACCTGCTGTATTACCTGCTGTATTACCTGCTGTATTACCTGCTGTATTACCTGCTGTATTACCTGCTGTTAATGTAGTTGCAGGAGCCACTTTAGTAGGAGAAGTAGAAGGATTACTAGCCTGATACTGTTTAACCATATCCCCTATCTGAGATTGAGTTAAACCACCAAGAAACATGTTTTGCCTAGCTAAAGCTCCTGCTCTCATTTGCTTTTCTTTTTTTGTCAATGGTTTCTTTGGCATATCTCTTCCCTCTAGCCTATAATTATTTTAAGTAGTAACCCTATTACAGAAACACTAGCCCCTATAAGTATAGCTTCTATCCTGTACAGTCTTTTATCTATTGCCTCATACCTACTTGTACAAGCATCTACATGATCGTCTATTTTTTGGTTTACAGTTGCAGTTGTAGCTTTAGGCATGGGTTCTCCTTATTTATATTTGTGTAGCATGTTCGTCAGAAGTATGACTAGCTGCTGTAGTAGAATTAGCACCTCTAGTGCATCCTGTTAAAGTATTGCCTGTAATATCTGTATAAGTTATTTGTTCTTTACCTATTTGTATTGTTCCAGAACTTGTAAAAGGATTACTTCTTTTAACTCCAATTTCATTTACACCTGCACTTATATCTGCAGTAAGGCTATTAGCACCTTTAAAATCTGCATTTGCAACCCAAGATAAATCACCATTTTCAGCTTCATTAACTTTATACTTATTTCCCCAGTAATCTGCTTTGTCATCTATACCGTAAATTATTCTAGCATTACTAGAATTAAGATCAGCTATATATAATTCAGGGTTATCTGTAGGACCTATAACAGCTCTATCAGATTCTAAAGTAATATCTTTATCATCTGGATATAAATATAAACTTACATTATCGCTTTTTCTTACTATTGTTTTCATAATTGACTCCTTTATGTCGTTGTTACTACTTGTATTGCAGTAGCACTTATTGCTCTACCTACTTGTGTATTACTTGTAGAAGTGGTAGTTAATGCGGTATTGCTATCTAAGTAATAGGTAGAACCTATAGTTAATCCTGATTGGTTGTCATCAATTCCTGCTTCTAAAGCAACCCCTACAGCATTACCACTAGATGCCGCAAAATTAGCAAACCCATCAAAGTTAGCTTTTGTACTAGCTACAGGAAGATTAATTATATATGTTAATCCATGATTATCATCTGTACTATCTTTTGAAGTAATTACATATTTACCTGCATCAGGATCATATATTAAATTTGTTGCAGCAACTGAATTATTATCTCTTCCACTTTCAAGTTGTGTAGCAGTTGATGCTGTAATTTGTGTCCCAGTTCCTGTAACAGCAAATGGTATATAGCGAAGTTTAGTATCAGAATCACTTCTTGTTACAATAATTACATTTTCACTTCCTGTATCAGATGTTGCTATACCTGAAATATCGTAAAGCCTATGATTATGATTAATAAGTTCAGTACTTCCATACCAAGGATTTGTACTAAAATTTGGTCTAACAAGGTGTCCATATAGTTTGCTACTTCTGTTATGGAAAACAACACTAGCCTCAAGACTAGGTATGTAAGCACTCTGAATTTCAGAACGCACACCAGTATTACCATAGTCTGCATTTTCTTCACTTGACCATGATAAAGCATTAGTTCCTGCAGTAATAGTTCCTTGTTGTATTTTCATTTTTGTTGAATCTCCAGGGTCTGAATAAAATGCTAAAGTTTTATTTCTTTTTGAATTAAAATGAGCACTAGCTATGTCAGTTTGGTTAGAAGAATTTAAAAATTGTTCAGTACCATAAGCTACAGTATTAGTAGTTCCCCCTGTAATTTGTGCAACAATTCCACCACATTTTTCTGGACTAGCTTCTGTAAAAAATACTATTAAACATCTTGCTTGACCTGTATCATATACTACAGTCTGTTGTCTTACTTGAGAAGAATGATATGTTGCTGCTGTTCCAAAAGCTACAGAATTAGTAGTACCTCCTGTAATTGTAACAACTCTAGCCCAACCCTTATATGATCCATCTGAATCAGTATTGTAAACAACAAGAGCTCTATCTACCCCTTCATCATAGCCTGAAGCTATGTTTCTTGCCCCATTAATGTATGTTGAGGTAAATGCTACAGGAGTTCCCCATGATATATCATTAGTTCCACTACTATATTGCCCAACAACACCTTTACCATATCCATTATCGTCTAAGTCAGAATAAAAAGCAACATATCTATCAGTATCAGGATCATACATCAGATCATGATATTCTATATCGCCTGTATAATGATCGTTAGTTTTTTTAGTATTTATTTCTGAGCCTACAATAGCTTTAATTTTACCAGAGGTAGTATCTATCTCAATAGGAGCACCTGCAGTAATTGCACCGTCTGCCTCTGCATAAAAATCAGATTCTTCTTCTTGTAACTGTATTTGTGTAGCTGATACAGCCGTACCTAAAAACTGTAATGCTCTTGCATTACCTGCTAAACCTATAGCACCTGCACCATTTGTAAATATTTTAGAACTTACAGTAAGAGAAGAGTGTCCTTCAGATATACCACCAGGTATAACTATTTTACCTGTAGCACCATCTGATATTGCAGCAGCAGCTATACCTAAATAGTTTCTATTGTCTAGGTTTGAAGTTGTTGTATTAGTGTATCTTACAGTGCCGTATGATAACTTACTAGAATTACTAACATTATATGTACCTATTAAAACACCTTTACCTGTTCCAAAACTTGCAGCACCGCTATTAAATCTATTATCATTGGCACTTAAAACCCCACCAGTTGCCACTGAAAATGAACTTGCTCCTAAAGTTAAAATTTTATATGTAAGGTAATCTCCACTATCTTCATCTCTATAAAAATAGTATGCTTTATTACTATTGCCATCATACTCAATATCAAAACTGCTTGGATTACCGCTAGGGTCCCATATATCAGCATTACCAGTAAAGGCTATAGTATTTGTAGTTCCACCTGTAACAGTTCCTATAATGCCTTTTACTGCATTACTGTCTGACGTATTTTTGTAAGCAACAAAAACTTTATTGTTTTCTGTATCATAACAGGCAGATACTCGTTCTCCACCATCACCTGCATCTATAATTGAATCTGCACCTGCTGTTACAGTCGGTGAACCTGATGAGCCTGTTGACTGTATAACTTGAGCAGTTACTTGACTAGAATTGGTACCATCTGCGTAAATTACTACTGACCTGTTTGTATCAGGGTCAAAAATTAAATCAGTTAGTGGGCTAGTTTGAACTTGATTTGTAAATAGTGTTGTTGCAGCACCTAGAGTATATGTACCATCACTTGTGTCATGGAATAAAGGTTGTACATATCCATTATGAGCAGCTGTACCACTACCCCCTGAATAAACAACAATAACATAGTTTGTAGATGTATCATAAACACAATGATAACCCATTGGGTTTCCATAGGTAGCATTACTAGGATTAGGAGCAAAAACAGTTTCAGCAGCAAAAGTTATTGTTGTTCCTGATATTGAACCACTTCTTATACCGCCTGCACCATCAGAAGCTCTGTAAGTTACATGGATTCTATTACCGCCTGAACATATATGTGGTTGGTCATCTATTGCACTTGATTCAAACACAACTGGTGTTCCCCAAGTTATAGTACCATCTGACCATGTACCTGCAACTGCTGTTCCATAGCTACTACCACTAGAATCTTTATATACCATAACAAATGTGCTTGAGTTTGATTCAAAGGTAGTGCTAACATTTGCTCCTGTGGTATCAGAATTATCCATTGTAGAAAATACATCACTAGGACTTGATGCTAAAGTGGTAGTTTCAGCAACTTCTTTTGCTTTACCTGCAGCAGTAAGTACAACTGGTTTTCTAATAGCTATAGCACCATCTGCAACCATGTCTACAGTGCCGCCACCTCCTGCATCAGCCCAAGAAAGAGCATTAGAACCATCTGTTTTTAAAACCTGTCCATCTGAACCATCTGCATTAGGTAATACCCATACTTCATTAGAAGCTATAGCATCTGGAGATTTAAACCCTACATAGTTTGCACCATTAGCTGCTAACTCTTGAAATCTAAGTTCTGTACCATTTCCTGTACTTGTACCATGTGGAGCAAAGCTAATACCATTTGCAGCTACAACTGCTGTAGTGTCATTTCCATCTTCGTCATATTCTATGCTTACATCTTGATCTGAACCAAGATAAATTTTCTTATCGTCTGCAATATATAAGTCACCCCATTCAAGAGATGTACTACCTAAATCAGCACCACCTGAAGCATCAGGTACAACTGCTGTAGTAGCAGTAATTGTAGTGCCTTGTACCGTACCTGCTACAGTTAATCCGCCAGAAGCTAGTGTCATTAAATCCGTGTCAGATGTATGACCTATTGTAGTTCCGTTAATAATAACATTATCCACAGTTAATGTGGTTAACGTTCCTAAAGATGTAACATTACCTTGTGCTGCTGTAGACAATGTTCCTGCTAAAGTTCCACCAGTTACTGTACCTGTAGTAGTAATAGCAGAAGAACCTACATCTATAGCACCAAAATTAGATGATATAGAACCACCATCTAAAGCACCCACAGATGTTATGTTTGTCTGAGCAGCAGTTGTTAATGTACCTGCAATGTTACCAAAAGCTACATTACCTGCTGTGCCACTAAATACTTCTGAAGAGTTTGTAGCATCTGGTATAAATGTAAATGCACCTGCAGAATCATCATAGCCAAAGAAACCTACTTTAGCAGCAGAACCTGTATGATACCTAAACTCAATACCTCTGTCTTTATTGTCATCAGAGCCTGGAGCAGTATCACCACCTAATGTAAAAATAGGATCATCAATAGTTACTGTTGTAGAGTTTACAGTTGTTGTAGTACCATTAACAGTAAGATCACCTGTTACAGCTAAATTACCTGCAGCAGTAGCATTAGCACCACTAAATGTTAGTGCAGTAGTAGTACCTGATTTAAGTATTAAATTACCTGAAGTATTAGTTGCACTACCAAATGTAGTACCTGCATCCTTAAAGAATATGTCTCCACCGTCTGCATCTAGTATAATGTCTGTTGTAGCGTCTAAAGTAATAGTGCTACCAGAATCTATCTCAGCAATAACAGGGGTTGTTAATGTTTTGTTTGTTAAAGTATCTGTTGTTGCTTTACCAACTAAAGTATCTGTAGCTGCAGGTAGAGTTAAAGTAACATTGCCTGAGTAAGCTGAGTGTGCTGCAGATTGTAATTGTGTGTAGTGAGCATTACTTGACTCACAATAGAATTTAATATTAGAAACAGAGCCACCATTTTTAAGAACGATTTCACCTGTTTGTATATCTACATTACCATCTATTCTTACAACACCAGAACCATTTGGTGTAAGTGCTATATTACCATTAGATGTAGAAACTAAACCATTACCATTTACATCTAAATCACCACCTAGTTGTGGAGTTGTATCTTCTACAACGTTACTAATTTCTGTGCCTGCAGAAATACCTGCAATAAGTGTGCTTCTAGTAATCTTTTTTAAGCCACCACCAGAAGTATCTACAGCTAATAAAACATCATCATTTGCTACAGTAGATATTTCAGATAAATCGCCTACTGCTGTAGGATTATAATTTGTACCATCAGCAATAAGTAAATTACCTGAAGTGTTAGTAGCCATAGTAAGATCATCACCAGATATAGTAAGATCACCTGCAATAGTTAAGTTTCTTATACCAGTTAAATCTTTATTTGAATCTACTACAACTGCTTTTGATGCTACAACTGTTCCTGCTGTAGAGCCATCAAGTAAATTTAATTCTGCAGCCGTTGATGTAACGCCATCAAGAATATTTAATTCTGCTGCTGTTGATGTAACACCGTCTAATATATTTAATTCTGCAGCTGTTGATGTAACACCATCTAATATATTAAGTTCTGCTGCAGTAGAGGTTACTCCATCTAATATATTTAATTCTGCTGCAGTAGAAGTTACACCATCAAGTATGTTTAACTCTGCACCTGTAGAAGTTATTGTGGTGCCGCCTAAAGTAAGTGAACCTGATATATCTACATTACCATTTATATCTACAGTAGTAGCAGCTATCTGTATCTCTGTATCAGCAACTAAATCTAATTGTCCATCGGCAGAAGAATTGATGTATATTGCAGTATCTCTAAATTGTATTTTTTCTGTGGTGCTTAATAGTAGATCATCAGAAAACTGAAAGTAATCTTCATCTTCCATCCAAGTAATAACACCATCATTAGAGTTAGCATTAAATGTAACTGCTATATCTGTGTCAGCACCTGTACCCATACTGATAGTATTACTAAATAGTGTTGAAAGGGGTCCACCATCTCCTGCTGTACTACCATCATGG
>Ga0208791_1000422_pt1 | contig 19383 bp, 21 predicted proteins | sample 11_taG_FD_184084 | JGI IMG/M metagenome (GOLD analysis project Ga0208791, IMG submission 184084) | Marine viral communities from the Subarctic Pacific Ocean - 11_ETSP_OMZ_AT15265 metaG (SPAdes) (version 2) | ecosystem: Environmental > Aquatic > Marine > Oceanic | place: Pacific Ocean | collected...
CCATCCCTCATTCACCTTCTGCTTCAACGCTTCAGGCGAATAGTAATGAATGCAGTGAATGCTCCTGGCGGATTCCAAATCAATAGTATTGGAATCGACAATTAACTCCCTGCCCAATTCATATGCCTTAACTGCCGGACGGTTAACCACTATCTTTTCAGTGGGAATTTCACTCTCTCCTGTCTTCCGTAACTCATTAAGCATCTTCTTAACCCGCCGTTTCTTTAGCTTCGGAAATAAGGGATAAAACATCTCCTCGACTCCCTCCTTCATTTCAGGATCTTGAATTGCCATTGCCAGCTCGGGAGATTGCTGGGCAATCTGCTCGAGGCTGATCGGTTCAAACTTTCTAGTCTTTTCCTGTTTCCAGTAAGTGCCAAAAAAAGTAAGTCCGTTCTGCAATAAATAATTAGCACCGATGGCTGATTCTCTCATCAGTTCATCCATCGTACCCATTCGCCACTTTAAAAATTCACTTACCAGCTTGGCCGAGCCAATGTCACCCGATTCAACGGGGGCGGCTACCAGGTTGGCCTGTGACAGGGCTTGAGTTAAGGTGGCCACATCGCCATCGATTAATGGTGATATAACATTAGGGTCAAGATCACTGGCACCGTCAAAAGGAAAAGCTTCCGGTCCACTCTTCTTTCCATCTCCCGTCTTGCCAGCCCACTCATTAAAGCGAATTTCCCGAGCGTCTTCGGCTTTGTCCATCCATGTGGACAGGTTTGTCTTTGCCCGCTCGAACTCATGCTTTAGTTCGTCCACATCGGGCTTGTCTTCAAAAATCTGTACTTCGTTCTCCATAATTTCTCCTTTAAGATTTTACCATTTTATTTCGTAAATTTTTCAGGGCATTTTGCTCAATCCGATGAAGCGTCACAATCGATACGCCTACAAAATCCGCTATCTCCTCTTGTGTGAAATTACCAGGCTCACGCTCCTCCTCCATCGCCCCCAACGCCTCTTCCACAACCATTTCCCGAAGCATCAGATCGATCCTCCTCTGCATCTGAGCATCCGTCTCATGCTTTGCGATACAGATCATCCTCCCCCTCAATTCTGCGGACAAGCACCATGCTTTTGAGCGGGTGATTGTCATTTGGTCGCTTAATGCACCGAGCTATTCCCTCCCTGTGCTCAAAGTAAATAAGCATAAGACGAACATTCGGGACCATCTTCAATACCCTCGCCTCCTCAATCTCCATTGTCTTCTTGACCTCCTCGAGCGGGACCACCGGCTTGCTTTCCTCCTTATAAATCCGCTGGACTGTCGATCTAGCACATCCCGCCAACTCCGCCACCTTCGGCCAACTCATTCCCGAGTTTCTCGCCAAAACGATCTGCTGGCGAATGCCCACAGGTATTACCTTACTCTTCTTTCCCATTAATATGACCCTCCGCCTGTTGGCATTAATTCGTCCTCATCGATGTACTCAAAATTACCAATGGAAAAATACCTGGCATTATCCACGAAATCCTTGCTCGGACATTTTAATCCAGCACTCGGCTGGTAAGCTTGCATACAACTAATCAGATTCTGACATTCATCCGAAAACATCAGTCTCGGCTTATTATCGAAATCCATATCCCTGTCCCGATCCCATGCGAGCAGGTTATTTATTGCCTGTAATCCTGTCTCAATATCCAAGGCTTCGGCGGGGTGTACGATGATATCTTCATCCGCCAAATCATCTATTATGTTCGAACTCCCCTCCGACTTCTGATAACTCGCCGCTCCCAACCTCGGGTCGATGATCCGTACAACCTCATTATCCCCACATATCTTTTCCATCCTTCGGATCTCATCAGCATAATCCGCCAAGCCGTATCCGTTCGGCTGTGCGGCCTCGCCGGCACTCAGCTTGTCCTTTGTCAGGTCAATCCATCCTCCCCAAGTATCGAAGTCAGGGAACTCCTTGACCGCCCAGGCTACCCCATGCGGATCGATTGCAAATAATACCATTGTCCACGGCTTTGCTCCCGCCGGATCAATCGATAATACCCAATTGGCTTCCGAGAAATCGGGGAGTTTTTCCGATTGGCAGAAGTTCTTGTCCGAAAGCGAAGGGAAAATTGCCCGTGACTGACGAACAGGTACTCCATACGCACGGCAAAGGATCGTTTCCCTCTTCTCTCCCTCCAATTGGTTCTTCATCGCCGCCCAACCGCCAAAGGGGTTGGCCGCTGTATGAAAATACACCACAGAGCTGGCTTTGCGGATGGGCTGTTGGACGAGGGGGACTTCTTCGCCGTCCAATAGGTCCGCCTTCGTTGACTGGATGGTGCGAGCACCGGTGAGCATCGATTTGACTACGCTGTTCCATCCGTCAACGGCGGTGAAGGAAATTAAACCACTTGCCGGTCGAACGACTCCATCATGTGGACTCTCATGGGATCTTGTTACACATCTAAATCTAAGGGTATTGACCCATGACATTGGAACCAATTCATCTGCCCAAAATCCGATGTTGTGAGTGCCGGTTGCCGGTGGAGAGGGACATCCGATTTCCCCTCCCTCGATTGTACTGATGTCCTGGCTCCAATTTCTGAAGATACACTCAGACCGATTAGGCAGAGTAAATTTTGAGGCCGTAAATCCATTGCGAAGTGAATACATGACATATCCGACTTTACCTCTGCCTAACGATTTTAACTCTTTTGGGAGGTATTTAAATACAAGCTTCTGCTGAAATTGAATCGAATTGGCCGATGTTTCTGTTAAACACCAAATAATTGTGCCTGGATTCTCGACTAAGGTCTGAACCACTCTCTTCGCACAAAGCTCGGACTTGCCCGCCCTATTCCCTCCCATAAGGAGAATTTCCGAGTGCGTCTTCAGTTCCTTATCCGCTAACTTCCAGGTCTCCAGTTCAAAGCCATGCCGGTACGGATCTTCCTTCTCCAGCTTGATCGCTTCCTCCCGCTTTTCCCAATACGCCAAAATTGACTCGGGGGTCATCCGCAGTAACTCCGATTTGCTGAGGGGAGGTAAGGCGGGATGCGGAGTCCAGGTGAGGGGCATGGGCTAATGATAACATATTATCGATAAGAGGTCACCTCGGAGGGGGCAATTTGTCAGAATTTTTTTATGGGCTACAATCGGTCGCGGTGATCGGCTGACCGGTTGGCCGGACCCCCTCCCCCCCTGTTGGTTTGTCAGAAACAACATATTTTTTATAGTGCGAAATGCAGTGTTTATTCCGTAAGTCGTTAATATATATATGTATCTGTAAATATTTGTGCGTTCTTGCCGTTTCGTATAATAAGGATTATGTCTAATTGTACTTGCCAAATACCTTGTTCAAAATACTTTCTCAGAATACTGCACCGATTCATTTCATGCCTACAAAGAGACCAAGAAAAGTAGAATATGCTGAGAATCTTCCAGCGAATCTAAAAACCGATGATGTATGTCCATCAGTTTGGACCGGCCAACAGCTATTCGATAAGAGACCAAAGGATTACGCTAAAGTCGTTCAGATGCTCGCCCAAGGGGCAACAGTCTCATCGATAATTAAAGCCTGTAAAGTCTCACCGCATACAGTTGCAATCGTCCGATCCCGTGAGGCAGATGCCCTGAAGGACTCTAAAAAGCACTTGAGAGGCTTAATTGGCACTGCGACCCATCTTGCCGTGGAAAAGCTTATTACGAAGCTTAATGACGATGAAATCCCAAACGGAGTCCTCCCTATCGCCACAGGCATCCTAATCGATAAGCATCGCCAGTACGAAGGCGAGCCTACCCAAACCATCGAGGTAAAGAAATCTTTATCCCTTGACGAGATCCGAGCCGAGCTGGCTAATCTTAAGGATGAGAAGGTAGTCGATGCTGAGGTAAGCGATGTACCACCTTCAGAATGAATTCCGCTGGGTAATTGCCCTCGCCTTCTTTTTCCTCGAGCGAGATCTGATACTAGACACAATGTTCGCATTGATACAGATCGCGCTCCGCCTGACCGCCTGACCGCCAATCCTTGGATTGCCAGCTTGGCAGGTTGGCAGTGTCAGTAGGTTATACGCTTGCCAGCTTGGCAGGTTGGCAGTGTCAGTAGGTTATACGCTTGCCAGCTTGGCAGGTTGGCAGTGTCAGAATACTTGGCAGTGTCAGCAGGTTATACGCTTGGCAGGTTGGCAGTGTCATACGGACAGGCTAAGAAGTTATCAGTAGGTCAAGTGGTTGACGAGTTAGCTGATAAAGCACTGAAGGGTAATTAACAGGAATAGCGTTTAAAGGCTCATAGGGTAGCCTAGGAAGCGCTTGGGTGTTCCAGCGAGTCCTCTGACTCCCATTCACCCGATCAAAGCCTTTTACGAGCACAGGGTTCCTACCTGTATATTCTTTTGTCCGAGTGAAGCCTTTTTCGATCATAGGGTTCTTACCTGTATATTCTCTTTTCCGAGTGAGGGTAATCGATCTATGCTTAAAGATGGTTTAATCTGACTAGTGGTCGCTTTTACGGCTAGGCAAGTGTAGTAGTTGTGCCCGGCAGGGCGGGCAACTACTACCTCTAGCCTTTTAGCACTAGTAGTGGTGGGTTTTATATATAGGCCACCACTACTACTTTTGAGACAGAGTTGAGACAGCATTATTCGCTATAAGAGTAAATGTTTTCTTTACCTTTTTCGGTCTTTAATACACTAACATTTCGGCTCTTTTTGATTAGATTTACCAGTTTATCTCGTGAAACATCCTCGCCTGTTTTCTTCTCAAGCTTCAATCGTAGGTTATTTAAACCAATAATCGAATGAGGTTTGAGTATTTCGATGAGGGAATCGGATAATTTATCGTTTAGCCTTTTACTCTCAATTGTCTGACCTGGCTTTCGAAGTTTGGGTTCCATATCGGGCTTATGGATAAAGTTCGGCCATGAGAATTCAACCACTTGAGTGGGAGGGGTTGGGAAGTCTCGCAGGGTAGCCTCGAGGACGAGGTGATTTTCCTCTTCGTGAGGGGTCAGGGTAAGGATGGCATCGGGATCGCGGGCAAACACGCCTGACCCTGATGCCCTGTCAATATGGTCCGTGTCAGACTTGTTTCCTTTTGAGAAGTGATGGGCATAGACGAATGAACAGTCGAGTCTTTCGGAGAACTTTTCCATACGGTTGACAATTTCCCCTATTGCACCGGCATCGTTTTCATCTGCTCCAGTTGCGAGCTTATAGAATGGATCGACAATTACGAGGTCGGGGCGGTGGTCCTCGAGGTCTTCGATGTGGTAGACGAGGTCTTCGAGGGTACGGGATTGGCCTCGGAGGGAGCAGTACATAAAGTTTTGGTTCTTGGGGTCATACTGGTCATTCGCATTGACCATCTCGGCTATCCGGCGGGCGGCAATGCGTTTCTTAAGTTCAAAGTCTAGGTAGATGACTTTGGAGGTTGTTGTGCGATGGCCTAACCAGGTTGATCCGTTGGCGGCGGCTAGGCCGAGGTGTAGGAGGGATAAGGTTTTACCTGCCTTCGAGGAGCCTGAGATAATCATTTTGGAGCCTTTGTGGAGGACACCCTCGATCACCTGCTTGGGCATGGGATCGGTGTTATGGGTCATCATCTGCTCGAGGGATAGGAACTTGGGCGGAGGTAGCGGGTCATCGATTGCAATGGAATACGATGTGGGCGGCCCCTCCTGTTCAGTGTGATTATCGGTATAGGATGAATAATCGATCTTGCCTAGTGAGGCTAGGTATTTATCGAGTTTATCGGCTTTCGCCAATGTCTTGGGGTTTAGGTAGTCTTCTCTATTAGCCATAGTGTTTTGTTTTAATTAGAATTATAATGTCGGGTTTAAAAGTTTTGGAGTCGCGGATAATCAGGACGGATTTGGTATCATCCATTGCGTCGGCAAATTCACAGGCTTCAGCCAATGGAACGCCTAGATTAATAAATCGTCGGGCGATCTTTTTCTTGAGGAAGAATTTGTGGATCATTTAATCCTTCCAATAGATGATCGGTTGGGCGGCTGGCAGGTTAGCCTCTTTGCGGCGGGTTCCCCAGGGTAGCCGGCAAAGTTGGTTCATAAGTTTAAATCGTGGATCTCCTCCCAGTTTTTGGGATAACTCGAGGAATGCCTTCTTGTTACCTGGGGTCCACTTGAACCATGCATGGAGGGACTTACCTCCTGAGTTAACGATCATCTTGAGTTCCGCCTCATTCTCAAGTCGTTTGATCAGGCCAAGCTGTTGCTCGAAGGTCAGGGATGGATCATCTGTTTCGTGTAGCAGATATTTCCGACCGAGCACCTGTGCCTCTGACCGGTTGGTCGCTTGGGCAGGGAAAGTGTTATATGTTATAAACTGGTATTGGGAGAGGTCGGGTTGGGCGATCCAATCGGATACGGGTAGGAGTGCTCCCTTCTCGGCCACTTGACGCTGTATGAATATATACTCGGATGGATCGAAGAGTTTGCTGACCGCTTCGCCGGCATTCATTGGAATGGGGTCTGACTTAATGGTGTATTTCTCGAATAGCCCTGCTTCGCCTAGATTCTGTTCCTTGAGGGATGGATCGGGCTGAGTGACCTTGATCGGGTTGGAGGGTATGTGAGGACTATTGTGGCGGTCGTAGGCTCCCTTAACAGCGTTCCTGACCTCAAAGGTTTGATTAGGGCGATGTGGCACATCTTCAAGAAGTGATAAGACTGCCCGTTCCGCCTCATTACAATCATTCGTGTACCTGGTCACCACTAGGGCGAGTCGTAGGATGATATCATGGTGAGACAGTGTACCTGCTGGCAGATTCTCTAGACACCTGCGAAGATCTCCTTTGAGGGTAGCCATCAGTCGGTTAGGTACTTGGCAATTTGCTCGGTAATCTTGAGCATCGCCCCTCTCTCAATTTTGGAGATTGTCTGCTTGGCAACTCCAACCTTCTGAGCGATTTCATCCTGAGTAAATCCGGCATGGTCAGATGGAACCGACCGCCAACCTTCTGAGCGATTTCATGCTGAGTAAATCCGGCATGATCTGATGGGACCGAGCGAAGCATTTGTTTCAGCTTCGCATCGGTTGCCATCTTACGGACGGAGTTATTCTGTCTCTTCTCCTTCGCCATCCACCGTTACCCACTTATCGATAAAATACTTTGGAAGTCCCGCCTCTGAGACATGGAGATCATTCTCGTCAGGCTCATGGCCCTTCCTTGAAATATGTACAATCTGCGTTAGGATTTCATGCCTGTTGCCCAATCGTTTAATCGCCCATGCTTCGTTAGGGAAGCGAATGTCATCGAATATGACTAATCGCTTGCCCAAGTGATCCTCGGCCTTTCGCATGGCAACATCGACCCATAGATTGGGGTAAATAGTTTCCCTGCCAAAGGAGGTTCCCAACTCCTGTAGCATCCGCCTGACAGTTATTCCATCGGGGAAGCCTGGTATCGGTTCCTCTTTTTTCTCCAGCCAAGCGGGATGCGGTAGGATTACCTTGAGCATCTCCTTTATGGGCGTGGCGAATGACAGAATGGCGGCTCCCTCGAATGATTTGGCGTAGGTCGTTTTACCTACACCCTTGGGACCGCAAAGGCCGATTATCTTAGGTGCTGGGTAGGTCATAGAATCGCCAATGCAAAGGATAATACGGTGTATGCGAACATGAGTACCGCCATGCCGAAAAGGATGTAATATATTGGGTGGAGTTTCATTAGGCCGCCTCTTTCTTAAATATTGAACCTATCGCCAATGCTTGAAAAAATGATTTTGTTTCTTGAGTAATGATTACTCCCCTAACTCTTTTTTCTCTTTTTCTTAACTGCTCTCTTTCCATAAATTTTCGCATAATTTGTTTATTTTTCAGTCGATTGTAAGTTTCGATTTTTGTTTGTTGGGTGAGCCAAATTTCATTATGAATCTGGCGTTCCATATGACTGTAGAAATCTAGAACTTTATGAAATGCCCTAGAGACATAATTATTATGGCATCTATCATTATCATAATTGAAATATGGCATACCCCTATAATGTTTCATTGTGTAATGTGTTCGCATTGAGTTGGATTTTTGTATTGTACTGAATGAAACACTAACTCGGTAATAACCTGGCTTCCTTATTACCCACGCTTGGTGGCGTACTGCTCCATGTCCTGTATACGGACACGCAAATGGATCATCTACAATTACCTCAATACAATTAAATGGATAGTCATCCTTTTCCCACAAGCTGTTTTTGAAATGCCGGTCTATGTCTTCTTGAGAGATATAAACCAATGGATCATAAGGACACTTTAGCCATGTGCTACTTAATTGGTATCGCAAAACTTGCCTCTCATGTTTTTTTAAACAATTATTTTGTAGTCGATATACAAAACCATAAAACTTTCTATAAGTCCTATCGTAATGTCTTCTATCTCTACAGTTGCGTCTATTGCGCTCGGATCTCACAGTTGAGTCAGTAATTGTTTCATCTCCGCCCTTGTTAGTTCCGTATTCTTACGAAATATGATTTTACCTTTTTGCACATAATACGGTAGTTCCTGTGGCTTTAGATCCTCCTGCAACTTACTATTTTCGATGTAAGCTTTTTGTTCCCGTAAAGTTCTTAAATTTCCCTCTCCAAATAATTGCGTTACTTGCTCAGTGCTTGCGTCAAGAGCGTTAACCTCTAAAACATCTCCGCCGGAAATAAGTAGTTCAAATTTCTCCCCCTCGAAGACGCGATTCTGCAAACTGTAGGGTAAACGCTTAACAATATTAGTCTTTTTGGCATCTGACATTCCGCCAAGAATTAACTTAGGATGCATCCACTTTCTGCCAATGGCCTCAAATTGTTTCCATGCTTTTGATGGTACAATATCGCTAAACTCAAGTTGCATTCTTTCTGCATTTGTCGAGTCCTGATCTATTGCTTGGACATATATTTCTCCCGCTCGTACAAAGCCATTAATGCCTGTGGTGATTGCTTCTCTGAACTGTGACATTAATTGTTCATTTGTTAGTATTATTTCTTGTATCATATCAGTAGTGGTTTTTAATCTCCCCTTCTGCCGCCAAGGGTAAGCCCTGGTAGTTTGGAGATTCTTGGGTTAGTAGTTGTAGTAAAAGGTCTAGTGCCGCCTGTCCCTCGTCCACGCCGACCTCGAGGCAGATTGAATCGTGGACATGGAGACAGACGGGCAAGCCGGCGGCCTCGATACGGATAAGGGCATCGGCGAATATGGATCGTGCGGTTGCCTGAACTAAGTTCTGAAAGAGTCTTGCCCCGTACAGTTTGACCGGCTCATATCCTCGTGTAGTCGAAGCATAGAGATCCCCGTTCTGCTCATGGGCATTAAAGTATCGGATAGGCACACCGCATCGTGTTTCAAAGGTAATACATTCAGGAGTCTCCTTCATCCATTCTCTGAATTGGTCCTCCATCTTTGACCAAGCGAGCATAACATCAGGATTCTGTGCTCTGTACAATATGACCTGTTCTGAGGCTTCACTTTCGGTCATATTTACGCCGAATGATTTTGCGACTTCTAGGAATTTCTTAGGCCCGCATCCATAGCCTAAGCCCAGCAGTCTTGCCTTGCACAGCTTTCTCATCTCAGGGGCAAGCTCGGCCATCGGTTCATCCTCTTTATAGAGTTTGGATGCTCGTCCATGAGCCTCGTAGATATCGATTCCTCCCCTGACTAATCCAAGGAAATCTAGATCGCCCACTAGGTACGCAATTACGCGCGGTTCTATCTGAGATAGGTCTGCTGAGACCAAGACCCGACCGGCGGGAGCCTTGAGGCATTGTCTTGCGGAGATATCACCGATTCCATCATTTGGGATCGCCTGGAAATTAATCACACCTCCACCGCTCCATCGTTTAGTGTGAGGAGCACCACAGTATTTTAATCGGGTAGGAACCCGCCGGTCGGATCGTTGACCCATCAGTAGTTTTTCGAATGTTTGGTTGGCCAAATTAGCCTTCCGCCATTCAGTTGTTTGTTTCGGGACTTCGTCCAAAATCTTTTCTGTCTTATCAAGGAACTGCTGACAGAGCGGGCCATCTATCGCCAATCCACGGGATGCAATTCGGCGGGTCAAAGATGACAGTAATCTCTCCTTTTCGGGAAAGCCGGTATCCAGTTCCTGATATACCCGCAAACAGGCTCGGCTGTCCTCGAGGGCATAGTTTATAAATGCCTGATTCGATTGAATCTCCTCAACCGATAACCCTGCCATCTGCTCACGGGCATCCTTGGAAAGTTCCTCGTTGAATAGTTCCTTGACTGCACCGGCAAGGGATCGGGGTAATTGGTGGTACGATGCCATGTCTGCTGTACAAAGCCAATCCGCTGGCATAAACTCGGGCATCTGTCCCTTAAAGATTGCGGCTCGAGCACAGACCGAATCAAACTCAGCATTATGGGAGATAAGGGTATGTCCATTTAATCGCTCGACCGGCAAGTTCTGTGGCTCCCCTACCCATTCAAATCCATCCTCCGTTACAATGGATACCAGGGTGACTCTGAAGTCAGGATGCTTGACATATCGGTCGAGTCCGATCTTGGCTACCGAGTATCGCTTGGTCCAATAGGTTTCTAAATCAAATGCTACGATCATGCGACTACCCTTAGAAGTGTTTGTGCGGACAGGATCGCATTCTCAAGGTGCGGATAAGTGGTCTCAGGAAGATCCCTGTCGATCTTTACCCGCCAGGCCATTTCATCATGGTCGAGCCAAATGTCCGCCTGTCTTGCTCCCATCTTTAAAATTATCTTTTCCCCTCGGGGAAGCCCCAGTCCCATTTTAATTTCCATCATAATCAGGTTGATTTGATTCGTATTTATTTATGGCGGCCTCCTCGATTAGAGCCTCCCGTTCTTCATCAGTCAGCCCATCATCATCATCGTAATCGCAGTAAGGCGATGAGAGCCATTGGTCGTATGGATCGATCATTTGTCTAATACCTTTCCAATCTGTTTCCCTATCCACTCAGCCACATTGACAGTAACTGCGTTGCCTTGCTGGCGGTATCTAGGTCCATCCGCCTGTTTGACCACCTTGCCGGTAGCCTTCCACTCGTTCCCCTCAAGGATCAGTTCCATCTTTACCGATGTCCAATTATCGGGGAATCCTTGTAACCTCTCGCATTCGATTGGAGTCAATCGGCGGACTGTTAGGTTTTCTCGGACAAGATTACCTTCCTTACCTCCTGCATTGCATGAAAGGGTGGATGCTTGTTGCTGCTCCCTTATCCTACTATCTTGGTTGTGCCATTCATAGGTAGCCACCCCCACGCCTTCCCCGCCTTGCTGGCTACGCAGAGTTACCGATACATCCTCGGAAGCCTTGGGGGTTATATCTCCGTTCCATGAGACTACTGAAGGTTCTTGTGGTTTATGAAAAGTTGCATGAGGCCCCCTTGAAACTATCGAAGGGCAACATTCTGTATTTCCTATGAAAGGGTCATATTTTGCGTTTACACCTTGGTTAAATGCCGCCCTATCAATAATTCCTGAGTCCGCACCTTGGGCAATTAAATCGGTTGCATCCTTATAGTCTCTGGACTTCATGCAACTCGCAGTCTCGTCATCTGGATATTCTCCAAATGCAGTCATTCGGTAGCCTCGGCCACCCTCTCCAACGCTTTCTGTAGCATCTCCGGCAGTTCCTTCCCCCGCTTCTCTGCTCGGCGCAGGATGCCCTGGCAAGCTCTCGGTGATAGCGAGTATTTCGTCAACGGATTCGCCTCCAAAATCTGAGACAATGAACACGCGCTTCCGTCTTTGGGCCACACCGAAATACTGGCTGTCGAGTAACCTCCATCCTGTTTCACAAGCCCCGCAGTCGAGTAGCTCTCGGATGCACCTTGCAAAAGCGAGACCATCATCTGCGCTGAACAAGCCGGCAACATTTTCTCCAATCGCATACTCCAACCGGCATCCTCGGGTTCGCAGTTCCCGAATAAGTCTAGTTGCCTCCCAAAATAATCCTGATCTTTTTCCATCTAATCCCTTTCTTTTACCGGCCACGCTCAAGTCCTGGCATGGAAATCCGTATGTTATAAAATCCGCATCGGGCAGATCATCCGCCGATACTTTCGATACATCGCAGAACAGGGGAACATTCGGCCATCTGTGCTTTAATACACCCGCCGCATTCTTGTCCCACTCCACTTGGGCAACACATTCATGCCCCGCCTGTTCCATGCCTAAATCGAATCCACCAACCCCAGCGAATAAGCTGATAAACTTAGCCATTCCCAAACCCCCTGTTCTTAATATCAAAGTCCCGCACAACTGGCATTTCCCGAGGAATATTGGTCCGGTACTTCCGTCCATTCTCATCCACCGCCAATTTATTCTTCGACCAAAAGTGTAACCACGCCTTTGTCATTTGCTCGTAATTTGGGAACTCTGTTTCCGTTTTTCTACGAACCACTTTCTCATGCCCCCAATTATCAGGACCCATGATTTCGAGGATCGTAGTTCTTCAGACTCCGCCAAAGCTGGCAGAGGGCGGTGAAATCGACCCATGCTTTGGCTAGGTCTTCGGGGCTGTAGCGAATAACTTCAAAGCGACCTTTCTCGGTACTAGATATGAAGGCATTTGCTCCATGCACTTCATGGTTCAATACTTTATCTTCGCCCCAGTATGCCGCGGCATATGCCGCAATCTGATGAATCTGAAAATCATATGCGGTTACCTTTTTTCCCTTTTGAGTCTTACGAGTTTTCCAATCAAGAATGAACATCTGATTGTCTTTCCCACGGCCTGCAATATCTACTGTTCCAGCATAGCCATGCTGTATGTTAACGAGAAGTTTCTCGAAGTCGATGAAGGTAAGATGATTTTCCTGCTTCCAATTAAGTGCGGGTTGGATGTATTCCAATAACTCATCAGGGATATGCTCGCCCTTCCAATAAGCCTCAATCGCATCGTGGACTTTGGTCCCGAAGTCTGCCGCTTCTTCAACAGGTTTCTCATGCTCAACTAAGCATCGGTCTGCATATCCTTCAAAACTTTCATCAAGCTTCGCCGGATTATTAAATGCTATGCGAAGTAATTGGTCCTGCTTCCATCGCTCTAACCCTGGTTTCGCAAACAGGCCGAGCAGGGTTGTAACCGATGGAAATAGCCCATGCTTCTTGGCATCTCGGAGAGTGGTATTTCGTTCCCCATCACCCTTTGCCAAGGGCACTGTATGCATCGCCTTTCCCTCTCGGGTGTACCAATGGCCCCCTCCCCCTCGCTTAGGTTTTGCTTGTAGAATAGCCACGGATTACCTCCTTCCCGCATCGGTATAAAAAGTATACCAGGTGGATGGTTCGCTTAATATAAATCATGTCTTAGCCAGTTCCCTTTCCACTTCCTCGACCACTCGAGTCGTTTCGGGATCTCCGACTGACAATCGATTATTCACGGTTTTTACAGCGTGAATTCCGGTCGCGTGATGCCGGTTGAACATTTTGGCCATTGCCATGTATGTCCTGCCTCGCCGAGCAAACCAAAAACTGATTTGTCGGGCTGTCGCAACCTTTCCCATCTTCCGCCTTCCCAAAATGTCTCGGGGAGTAGTACCGCAGACTCGAGCAGTTATTTCTATAATGCTTAGAAAATTTAATTTCATGTTAGAATATCGATGACTACTGCGAGCCATCCTATTATTAAAAGTATTATTGGGTTCATGTTATTTGGGGGGTAGTGGGGAGTGATCGGCGGAAAATTATAAAAACCGACCACCCCCCATGTGTTGTATACGATGATCAGAACGGAACGCTCTGTCCTGAAGATGGTTGACTAAACATTTGAGTTTGTGCCGGTGCCGGCTGAACTGCCTGAGGTTGCTCGACTGTTACTGTAGTGGTTGCCTGTGGGGCAGGTTGTGCGGGTGCAGGTTGTACGGTTTGCTGTACAACAGCAGGAGCAGGAGCCGGTGCAGGAGCAGGAGCCGGTGCAGGTGCAGGAGCCGGTGCAGGTGCAGGTGATCCGCCTGGAATGTTGAACTGTGAAGCCTGTGGAACCTGTGCCTCCATTCCTGCCATTACTGGGGTTACCGAAGTAATATCGGAGTAAGTTCTGCCCTTCTGTGAGGTTTTCTCCAATACATTTATCATGCATCCCTTACCGCGAAGTGATTCAGTATCGAATCCTGCACCAGGTGCTGATCCTAACCATGATGTCAGTACGCCTGTCAGTTTACTCTTCTCATGAGCTGAGATTTTCATCTCACCAGTTTGAACCATTTGTCCATCCTGTGTTCCGAAAAGGAACCGACAAGCATCCAAGGTTTCTAGTTCTCCAGGATTATCGTATTTAGGACGAGTTATGCCAAAGGTATCTTTGACATCTAGGCATATCGCGAGATACTGCCCTGGTCTGCAGAGTTCAAGAGGCCAACCTGTGATCGGTCCGTCTCCTCCGCTAAGTGTTTGTGTTAGTATTGCCATAGTTATTTATCTTCTATCTCCATTTTTACGGGTGGAGGCCCATTATTTGTTTATAAGAAAGTGCCGGAGGATCAGAATGGCATCCGCCGTTTTTAAAGTAATACCTTTAGTCGATGGAAAGAATCGCTTGGCATGGTTCGCTAAAACCTTTTTGCGTTTGCCCGATGTTAAGCTTTGGAGTCCACTCAGTCCTTTCTGCCAATCCTGTGGTCGGACAAGGGTAAAAGGAATTTCGGCCATTCGAAGAACGCCATGCAAAAAACCACATGAGAATCCAAGCTTAAAGCTTGCAGCACTTGGTATCATCTTGCCGGCAAACGGAGGGACCAATTCGACCACTGCCTCAATTCCTGTGACATCGGGGTGGTCTTTTAAGTCCTGAATATGTTCAACAAATTCGAAGTCCTCCCCAAGGGTATGCAGGTTAATACTGTGCATCCCGCCCCAAGCGATTGCGTACCCGCCTGACTTGCCTGGGTCTATTCCGATGGTAAGCTTCATGCCGCCATTTCCATCTCTTGAATCGCCCGCCTGACATCCTTGGCGAGGTAAAGCTGGCCCCTCTTACGGAGGCCAAACTCTATTTTGAAGTTTCTGAGAGAACGGTCAGAACCTAATCGGAAGATTTCTTTGACTTCCGATTTTTTTAATAGTATTGGGTGGTATTGATCTAATAGTTTTTCCATTGCCGGTTAGTGTGAATAATCACCGGCAGGAAAAAATTAAGTGCTACTTATTGCCCAAAAATGTCCTCTGAAGAAGATAATGCATATTGTGCGAATCCGAAATGCACAACTCCCGCCGGTTGTTGTTATGAAATGTATGTCTAAAGAACGAAGTCAGCCTATCAATTACTGATCTATACCGCTTTAAATCAACCTTTGTATATCTTGTCAATAAAAAGATGAAATAAGTGTAAAAAGTTGCATTAAATTTATTCATACTTTCCTTAATTGTTGTTTTTCCGCATCTTTTGTTTACTTTTTTCCACACCCTTCATTCGTAAAACTCGGTAATAATTCGAGTCACCACGAACTTTTTTCTTGCCAGTCCCTGCTTGTCCGCCGATCTGCCCAAGGAGCATGGCCGCCTCTTTAATCCTGTCTTTACGGTCGATAATGACATAATTGACCCGCTGCCCGCATAATGAAATAGTATGTCCATTCCACTCATTATGACTAACTTGGCGGAGTTGGTCGATATTCATATTAGCTCGTAATTTCCATGTCCGTTGGATAGCTTCGGGCACTCGAGTCATTAAATGTCTCATATCGTAACCAAAACACTTACGGCTTTCACCCTGATAGTACAATGTTACCGCCAGGTCATTAACCCATCTTTTCTTACCTTTTTTCATAATATCCTTTCGCTAGTGCTTGCGTCAATTTTGGCACACTTATTAACACTTACAAGACTAAAGTGGCAAGAAATGGCAAATAATATGCCTATCACAACGCAAGGGTTTGCTTGCGGAATTAACTGAATTTAGCCGAATACGGTTGTATTATTCTACCGAAATCGCTCGGCAGATTTAGCACCTGCACTTACGGCGGGAGCCATGAAGCGATTACCAGGCATAGCGGGTGCTTGGCGGGTAATTACTTTTTTGCTTTAGGTAGAGTGTAAACCTCGTCCCAAAATGCTTCAGTATCTCCGTCTTGCAGAAGAAACCCCACGCCCTGAGCTTCATCGAAATCTACAAATTCAGGATCGTACCACAAGGAGAAGTCATCGATGACAACTTGTTCATGCCCTTCAAATTCTTCATTACCTTCAGTGTAAATTATTGCCTTTGGGTATTTCTTGTAGCTCATGGGATTATTATTGGCACTTTTGCGTTTCGTTTCATCGCCCCAACGACAAGCCTTTCTTTTCCCTTAAAGACATTATCTATTCCAGCCTTTTTAGATTTTGTCTCCGAGAATGTTTTTAAGAATGCAGTATCGGCCTTATCACCTTTACCTGAAAACAAAAAACCTTTTGATTTTGGGGTCTTAGATAAATAGTTCTTTGTCTTGCTCAATTGTGCTTTATATTCTTGTGTTTTAGACCTCTTGTGGTCTTTTCGATAGGTAGGTATAAGTTTATCTAAATTGACTGGTTTATCAAGGTAGAAATTATCAGAATCAGCCTTCCCGAGCATCATCCAATCATATGAAGGATGTTCCCTAAAGTTAGGGTCTGCCCTTAGTTGGCGAAGTACCTCCCTTTCATTTTTAGTCATCCACCTAGCTTGATCAGGATCTTTACCAGTATAAATTGCAAATACTCTTTCATCCGAATTAAGTTTATGTTTACTAAGCTGTACTGCTAACACTGCCTTGTCTGTAGGCGCACCTTCAAAATCCATTTCAGATTTTAAAAACTTCTGAATATCAGGTAGCCAAGGCAATCCTTCTAATGCTTTTAAGATAGCTCCTCTCTTATTAAAAGTCATATCTTTTGTATACTTTCTAAAATCCTTAGAATTACTTTTTATACTTTGACTATCCCACCATGAATTACTTTTAACCTTATCGACAGATTTCTTTAACAACTTATTGAATCCTTCCATATTGTTTCGGGTGGCCTGACTTTTAGCAGTGCCTAAGTCTGAAACAAATGACAGCATAGACTCCTTTAGTTTATTTCCCCGTTCTTTCTTTGGGGTGTATCGTATATCAAATATATTAATTATCTGAGCTGTTACTAGCTTTTGCTCGGGAGTCATTTTCTTACTTGCGGATTGTATTTTTTTCATCATCCGTGTAAAAACATCTCTATTAGATCTGTGAGCAAACTCATCCATTATTGCCACTAAGTTGTATCCATTAGTGCTTTTCATTTGTTTACCAATTTGAGTTTTTACAAACTGATATTTCATGTTTGCCCATACTGGCTTCCACTTTATTCCGTCAACTGTTGCAGTTGCTTGGTTACTTTTTAGAAAAGGATGAGCTGGACCCGCCATTCTGCCTCCTCTAGCATCATGTCTGTCTGCCTCCAAAACTCCAGCAAGTCTTTCACCTGATAAAGCCGATACATCTTTAACTGGAGGTCGATCCATTGTTTGTGTGTCGTAATGATATTTAACGGATGGATCATTCTTCATTGCCATCTGAGGCATGAAGAGTTTCTCGGTCACCGTGACATCGGCTTCATCGAAGATTACATAATTGTAATCGCCCTCGCCCTTGGATCGGGATGCTCCATCGAGGTATTTGATGCCTGGTATGCCGGCTTCTTTTAATCGCCTAGAGATTTCAGGCTCGGGCATATCATCGAGTACATTATTGGTGATATCCCGATAATCCTGTTCTTGTCGATATTGCCAAGTATCCTCACCCTCCTGTTCCCGTAGGAACTTCTTGAGCTTATCCTGTACCCCTTTGGGCTGTTCGCCTAAAGTCTTATCATAAAGCAGATACTCGTTCTCCTTGGGGGCGAGTTCGACTTTGTATACTGTACCTTTAGGTGAAATTTCAGCATATTTTCCAGTACCTACAATATCGTATAATTTTTCAAGATATGGATTGTTCTCACTTAAATATAATCTCTGTTCCAACTCATCTAAAGCCGCCATTTCATCCATTTTATGCTTGGCTACAATTTTAGCGGCATCATGCCGTGGATTTGAGGGATCAAATTCTTTACCATCGTAAAGGTATTCCCTATTTAAGTTTTCAAAATACCATTGAGCCACTTCTTTTCTACCCGCAAAGTAAAGCCCATGCCCATAAGCCTGTGCGCCCTCGCCTGTTCCAATCTTCGATGTTCTGAATCTGCCGAAGGGTGCGCCCGCTTCGGGGGCTAGGGTGTGCGGTGTGCCGTGGTAGGCGGGAGTATAAAGTTTCTGTCCTTGTGGAGACATCAAGTTAATTACTCTTTGCTCGTTTACGGGCGATGCTCTCCCTGATCGTTCTGCATTAAATACTCGATCTAATCGGAATGTCTTTGTGGCTGGACCAAATGGATTGTTCTTTTTATTTATCCCTGCCATCTGATATCCGATTGCATTGAGAACTGGATTCATAGCGACTTGAGACTTGGTGATCCCTCCATGCAATGCATTTAGAAAGTTTAACTTCTTATTTGCGATAACTGGATCGGCATCTAGTCCTGTTCTGCCGTCAATGCCGTTGGCCGTGTTCTGCCTATACAGAGCAAATGCGTCCCAAACGGCATTGTCGTTTCCGAATAGTTCATCGTACATTCCGACAAGTTCATTGGGTAATTTTTTGGGTTGTTTCTCGCCTTTGAGGAATTTTAGATTCTTTTGTATCTGATCGACATCATGCAGGCGGACCATGATGTTACCCTGTGAGGTTAGCTCAAATCCGTAGGGCATGGTTGTACGGATGGCAAATGGTACAGCCTTTGCTTTTCTTCCCTGTGTGGAGGCATAATAACCGATAAGCATTCCTGCCCTTTCCCCGTCTCCTGCTCTTAATGCTCGGGAAATTTCACGAAGGGCGGCTAATTGTCTAGGATGGATTGGTCCTTTGGCGAGTTGATCAATAACTGCCTCGCTAAGTGCTGGTAAGTCTTTAACAAATGGCCGACCTTTATCGTTGGTTTCGACTTCTACGCCATTTCTTTTTAATACATCTGCGGCATGATCACCGGCGGCCTGTGAAACTTTATCAGCCTCACCTTTAGTCATACGAATTGGATTACCTAGTGCATCTTTTTCGATCTCTCCTGTTTGTGGATTACTTTTAAATATTCCACCAGTGTTTAGTTTATCGACCACATTGGGGTTTTTCTGATCTTCCACTGAGTATAAAGTTTCAAACTCATCATCGATTGGTTTCTTGCCTTCTTCTTTGCGGGTTTTGCCGGTAAAGGGATCAGTGTATTCTGAACCTTCAATCTGTGCCTTCTTTAATCCTCGAACATCCTTGTAATATTTTTCTATTACATTCTGTAACTCGGGGATCTTTCGGAGCTTACCTTTAAAGAGGTCTGTCGATGTGATAAACTTTCCATCTGCATTGAGCGGGAGATTCATTTTTAATAGGAAGTCTCGAAGAAAGGATACGCC
>Ga0208791_1000423_pt1 | contig 19378 bp, 14 predicted proteins | sample 11_taG_FD_184084 | JGI IMG/M metagenome (GOLD analysis project Ga0208791, IMG submission 184084) | Marine viral communities from the Subarctic Pacific Ocean - 11_ETSP_OMZ_AT15265 metaG (SPAdes) (version 2) | ecosystem: Environmental > Aquatic > Marine > Oceanic | place: Pacific Ocean | collected...
AGTTGATTTAGAAGATAAAGAAGGGGATTTATCTGTAGTTAAAGCAGAAGACTAAAATGGATTCTGTTATAAGAAAAATCAGTATAGGTTCTGATTATAAAAATGATGCTATGCATTACTCTATAGGCCAACAGGTTTATGGTGGTCATGAGATAGCGTATATTTTATTTGAAGAATCAGACAATTCTTATAATATTCATATAAAGAAAAACAACGAGGTATTGCCATGGAAGAAATTTAATTCACACATGGCAGTATCTGTTGAATATGATTTAGAGTATTGATGAAGAGTGTATATGATTTTATCATAAAACCAGTTGGTGATATTTATGATAACTCTATAGATGTAGACGGTAAAGAACTCCTACTAAATACTAGCATTGAAAAACATAAGTTTGTAAACAATAAAGCTATTGTAGTATCAACACCAACAGCTTTTAAAACACCTATAAAAGAAGGTGATGAAGTAATAGTTCATCATAACATATTTAGAAGGTATTACAACGTTAGAGGTGATGAAGTAAATAGTAGTAAGTTTTTTAAAGATAATCTTTATTTTTGTCAAATAGATCAAATATATTTATATAGAAGAACTAAGGATTGGCTAGCATTTGCTGATAGATGCTTCGCTATGCCAATTGAAAATAATAACGATCTAGAGCTCGATAAAGAGCAAAAGCTTATTGGTATATTAAAATATGGTAATAAGTCCTTAGAAGATAAGGGAGTGGCCGAGGGAGATGTAATTGGATTTAAACCTAACAGTGAGTTTGAGTTTATTATAGATGATCAACGGCTTTATTGTATGAAATCAAATGATATTGTAATTAAGTATGAGCACCAAGAAAACCAAGTTGAATATAATCCAAGCTGGGCAAAAAGCAGTTGAGGAATTAATTAAGGTAGCTAAAGAACCTATTGTAGATTCAGATGACGACATCTCAGCTGATCGTTTAAAGAACGCAGCTGCAACAAAAAAGTTAGCTATATTTGATGCTTTTGAAATACTAACACGTATTGAAGAGGAAAAAAATATGCTTGAAGATAGATCAAGTAGTAAACAAAAATCTTTTAAAGGTTTTGCAGAAGGAAGATCTAAATGATGTATACTCAAAGTTTGTACAGAATATTAGATGATCATATAAAACCTCATATTGTTAAAAGAAATAACAAAAATAAAAAATGGGAATATGGTTACAATAAAGAGCATGATATAGTTATTGTAAGCAAGACCGGTCAAATCGGTGAAATATATGAAATACAAAATCTAAAAATAGCACTACCGCTTTTTAAGGGCAAGTTAAATAAAAGTATAGATAGGTGGTGTAGACAGGATTATCCTAAGGAGTTAGATAGAATAAAAAGTGTATTTGATTGGAATAAACATCCAGAACATTTTAAAGAAAATTGGTATGAGTATATCGATGAAGAATTTAGAAGACGTGAAGAGGGTTTCTGGTTTAATAATAAAGGTTTACCTACTTATATTAGTGGTACTCATTACATGTACCTGCAGTGGTCCAAGATTGATGTTGGGTTCCCAGATTTTAGGGAATCAAACAGATTATTCTACTTATTCTGGGAGGCTTGCAAAGCAGACAAACGTTGCTATGGAATGTCGTATCTCAAGAACAGACGTTCAGGATTTTCTTTCATGTCATCAGGTGAAACGGTTAACATGGCGACCATATCAACGGATTCACGGTTTGGGATATTGTCCAAATCTGGAGCCGATGCAAAGAAAATGTTCACAGATAAAGTTGTGCCGATTTCCATCAATTACCCGTTCTTTTTTAAACCCATACAAGACGGAATGGATAGGCCGAAAACGGAGCTCGCCTATAGGGTACCCGCGTCAAGGCTCACCAGGCGTAAACTTAACGAAGGTGAAACACAGGAGGAACTAGAAGGATTAGATACAACCATTGACTGGAAAAATACAGGAGACAATTCTTATGATGGTGAAAAATTAAAACTATTAGTACATGACGAGAGTGGAAAGTGGGAAAGACCAGATAATATATTAAACAACTGGAGAGTTACAAAAACTTGTTTAAGGTTGGGTTCTAGAATTGTAGGTAAATGTATGATGGGTTCAACGTCTAACGCTTTGGATAAAGGTGGTGAAAATTTTAAAAAATTATACTATGCGTCAGATGTCACAAAAAGAAACCGCAATGGTCAAACTAGCTCAGGATTATATTCTTTGTTCATACCTATGGAATGGAACTACGAGGGATTCATTGATACTCATGGACACCCTGTCTTTGATACGCCAGAAAAACCTATTGAAGGAGCAGATGGATTACAAGTTGAGGTAGGTGTTATTAATCATTGGGAAAATGAAGTTGAAGGTTTAAAAGGTGATCAAGATAGTTTAAATGAATATTATAGACAATTTCCGCGTACTGAGCAACATGCTTTTAGAGATGAAACCAAACAGTCTTTATTTAATCTAACTAAAATATATGAACAAATAGATTACAACGAAGACTTAAGAAATGCAGGGTTGTTAACTAAAGGTTCTTTTAGATGGGCTAATGGTCATAAAGATACTGTGGTTGAATTTGTACCACATAGAGACGGTAGGTTTTTAATATCGTGGGTACCACCTGTAAATTTGCAAAATCGTATAATAATAAAAAATGGAATTAAATACCCCGGTAATGAGCACTGCGGGGCGTTTGGGTGTGACTCCTATGATATATCAGGTACTGTAGATAATAGAGGTTCTAAAGGATCTTTGCATGGGCTTACTAAGTTTAGCATGGAAGATGTGCCACCAAATAAATTCTTTTTAGAATATGTAGCGCGTCCACAGACTGCTGAAATATTTTTTGAAGAGGTACTTATGGCTTGTATATTTTATGGTATGCCAATACTATGTGAGAATAACAAACCAAGATTATTATACCATTTTAAAAGAAGAGGTTATAGAGGGTTCAGTATGAATCGCCCAGATAAAACATACAACAAGTTATCTATAACTGAAAAAGAAATTGGAGGTATACCAAACTCCTCTGAAGATATTAAGCAAGCGCATGCTGCAGCTATCGAATCTTATATAGAAGATTTTGTTGGATTAAAAGAAACTACGTACGGTGATATGTATTTTCAGCGCACACTAGAAGACTGGGCAAAATTTAATATAAATAATAGAACAAAATTTGATGCAACAATAAGTTCTGGTCTAGCTCTTATGGCTTGTAACAAGAATAGATATACACCAGTTTTTAAAGTTAAAAAAAATGTTTTTCCTTTAGGTTTCAGAAAGTATGATAATAAAGGTGGTATTTCAAAAATAATAAATAAATGATTTATACTAACGTTAATAGTTCTTTCCCAAGTCAGGTAGTACCAGACGCAGAAAAGAAAACATTAGAATATGGTTTGGCTGTAGGAAGAGCTATTGAAAACGAATGGTTCAGAGGAGATAGAGGCTTAGGAGATGGTGGAAGATTTGGAAACAATTGGAGATACTTTAATAGTTTAAGGCTATATGCTAGAGGAGAACAAAATGTTCAAAAATATAAAGATGAATTATCTATTAATGGTGACTTATCTTATTTAAATTTAGACTGGAAACCGGTAGCTGTATTATCTAAATTTGTAGATATTGTAGTTAATGGTATGACTGATAAAGGTTATAGAATAAAATCATTTGCTTCAGATCCATTTGCAATAAAAGAAAGAACAGATTTTATATTTGATGCTATAAGTGATATGCAAAGTAGAGATGAAATTACTGCTTTAAATGAACTTACTGGTCAAAATCTTTTTTCTAATAAAACTATAAAACAACTTCCTGCTAACGAAGACGAGCTTGAGTTATACATGCAACTTGACTACAAGCAATCTGTAGAAATTGCTGAAGAAGAACTTATAGAAAATATATTTAATTACAATAAATACCACGAGACTAAAAAACGTTTAGCATATGATCTTACTGTTTTGGGTATATCTTGTGTTAAAACAAACTTTAATTTAGCTAATGGCGTTACTGTTGATTACGTAGATCCTGCTAATTTAGTTTATTCTTATACAGAAGATCCAAACTTCGAAGATGTTTATTATGTTGGTGAAGTTAAATCAGTTAGCTTAGAAGAACTCAAAAAACAATTTCCTTATTTAACTCAAGACGAGTTAGAAGAAATAGAAAAATACCCTGGAGATATAAGCTATACTAGAAATTATTACAATCAAAACAGTGATAATAATACTATACAGGTTTTGTATTTTGAATACAAGACTTATGAAAACCAGGTATTTAAAATAAAACAAACAGATCAAGGATTAGAAAAAGCACTTGAAAAAGATGATTCATTTGATCCACCTGAAACAGATAACTTTAATAAAGTACATAGAGCCATAGAGGTATTGTATAGTGGAGCTAAAATACTAGGTTTCAAAAAAATGCTTCAATGGGAATTAGCTGAAAACATGACAAGACCTTACAGTGATCAAACTAAGGTTGAAATGAACTATGCTATATCTGCACCTCGTATGTATAAAGGTAAAATAGAAAGTGTTGTAAGCAAATGTATTGGCTTTGCTGATATGATACAGCTTACACATTTAAAAATACAACAAGTACTTTCGCGCATGGTGCCTGATGGTGTTTATGTTGATGTAGATGGATTAGCAGAAGTTGATCTTGGTAATGGTACTAATTATAATCCTGCAGAAGCTTTAAATATGTACTTCCAAACTGGTAGTATTGTTGGTAGAAGTTTAACGCAAGATGGTGATCCTAACAGAGGTAAAGTGCCAATACAAGAATTACAAACATCGTCTGGTATAAGTAAGATACAAGCATTGATACAAACGTATCAATATTACTTGCAAATGATTAGAGATGTAACCGGACTTAATGAAGCTAGAGATGGTAGTCAACCAGCTAAAGATTCTTTGGTAGGTTTACAGAAACTAGCAGCTGCCGCTTCAAACACAGCTACAAAACATATATTACAGTCTTTAATGTATTTAACTGTTAGAGTTGCTGAGAATATAAGTTTAAGAGCTGCTGATGCATTAAGTTTCCCTTTACTTAAAAATGCTTTAATAAGTTCTATTAATCAAACAAATGTAGCAACATTAAGTGAAATAGAAAAACTTAATATGCATGAGTTTGGTATATTCTTAGAGTTAGAACCAGAGCAAGAAGAGCAAGCTCAGTTAGAACAAAACATACAGATAGCTATTAAAGCTGGTCAAATTGGTTTAGAAGATGCTATAGATATAAGAGAGATAAATAACTTCAAACTAGCCAATCAACTTTTAAAACAGAAACAAAGACAAAAAGCAGAGGCTGCTGCAGCTGCTCAACAACAGAATATACAGATGCAAGCTCAAGCAAATGCTCAAGCATCAGAGCAAGCGGCATTAGCTGAAATGCAAAAGCAACAAGCGTTGACAGAGAGCAAGTTGCAATTGGAGCAGGGTAAATCTCAATTTGAAATACAACGTATGGAAATGGAAGCTCAAATCAAAAGACAATTGATGGAGCAAGAGTTTCAATACAACATGCAATTAGCTCAAGTAAAAACTGAGGTTGAAAAACAAAAAGAAAAAGAAATAGAAGATCGTAAAGATCAGCGAGCTCGTATCATAGGAACTCAACAATCTGAAATGATAAATCAAAGAAAAACAGATGGTCTTCCTAAGAATTTTGAGTCATCAGGATTTGACTCACTAGGTAGTTTTGGAATAGAACAATTCGAGCCTACTAAATAAAACAAAATCCTTTAATTTTATATTATTATATTATGTCAGAAGAAGTAAAACAGGAAGGAGAGTTTAAAATAAAAGCTCCTTCAAAACCTAAAAATTTAGGTAGCAATCAAGGTGAAATAACTAAAGTAAACATTAAAGAACCTTTAGTAGACATAAAGCCTAGTGTTACAAAAGTAGTAATACCAAAAGAACAAGAAGAAGCAAATGCCGTTCAAACACAAGAGACAAATGATAGCAATGTTGTTGTCGAAGAATCCAAAGACAGTGGCAACAGCGAAGCAGTGGTTGAAGAAGTACGGAACACCGACGAAGAAGTAGATTCTCCAATACAATTAGTAGAGGAAACTGAAGCTCAACCAGAAGTAAAAAAAGAAGTAGAACAAGCTATACAAGAGCAAAGAGTTCTACCTGATAATATTGAAAAACTAGTTTCATTTATGGAAGAAACTGGTGGAACTGTAGAAGACTATGTTAGGCTTAATGCAGATTATACCAATGTTGATAATAAAAGTTTAATAAGCGAATATTATAAACAAACAAAACCACATTTAGATTCAGAAGATGTAAGTCTTTTATTAGAAGACTTTGATTACGATGAAGATTTAGACGAACCAAAAGATATACGCAAAAAGAAAATTGCGTTTAAGGAAGAGGCTGCAAGAGCTAAAAAGTTTTTAGAAGGTTTAAAGAGTAAATACTACGACGAAATCAAGTTGAGACCCGGCGTAACTCAAGATCAGAAGAAAGCTACAGACTTTTTCAACCGCTACAACGAAGAGCAGGAAGCAAATAAAGCTAGACGAGATGTTTTTAAGCAAAGAACTAATCAATTGCTAAATAATGAATTCAAAGGTTTTGAATTTAATGTTAGTGATAAGAAGTTTAGATACGGACTTAAAAACCCATCACAGGTAGCAGAGCAACAATCTGATATTTCAAATTTTATTAAGACGTTCTTAAATGAAAAAGGAGAAGTACAAGATGCTCAAGGTTATCACAAAGCTATATACGCTGCGCGTAATGCTGACACAATAGCACAACATTTTTATGAGCAAGGCAAAGCCGATGCTATTAAGAATGTTATGGCTAAATCTAAAAACATAAGTAACGAACCTAGGCAAACAGCCTCTGGTGATGTATTTGTTGGAGGATTAAAAGTTAAAGCAATTACCGGTCTTGATTCTTCAAAACTAAAAATCAAAACTAAAAAATTTAACTAACAAAAATTATAATTATGGCTTTAACTCCACAATTTGGTACTTTAGTTCCATCGTCTACTCAACAGATCTTGGCTTCAAATTACCTACAATTTAACACAGGTGCTGGAAGTGACTTTGCTCAACAGTATTTACCTGAAATTTACGAACAAGAAGTAGAGCGTTATGGAAACAGAACGTTATCTGGATTCTTAAGAATGGTTGGCGCTGAAATGCCAATGACATCTGATCAAGTAATTTGGTCTGAACAAAACAGATTACATATATCATATGCAAGCTGTGGTCAGGCTAATGGTGGTGGTGTTGGTACTAACCCATCTATAATAACTCTTGGTGGTGGCGCTACTGCAATCAACGTTATATCTATTAATGATACTGTTGTTGTATTAGACCCTGTAACAGGTGCTGAAGCAAAAGCAATTGTATTAGCAACTAATACTGCTGCTGCTGTTGGTGGTGCTGGATCTGCTCAGATCACAGTTCAATCTTTTACTGGAACAACTTTAACTGCTCAAGGTATTACAGCTTCTGCTGCTAATGCAACTGGTGGTCTTAAAGTGTTTGTATACGGTTCTGCTTATACAAAAGGAACCACTATTGGTGGTGCTTTAAACATAGGTGCTGCTCAAGGTAACACTCCTAACAGTGCTGTACGTCAAAGCGTTGAACCTCAGTTAACTCAATTTTCTAACTCTCCAATCATCATTAGAGATCAATACGTAGTATCTGGTTCTGATATGGCTCAAATTGGATGGGTTGAAGTTGCTACTGAAGATGGAACTTCTGGATACTTATGGTATTTAAAAGCTGAGTCTGAAACAAGATTACGTTTCGAAGATTACTTAGAAATGGCACTTGTTGAAGGTGAACTTAACCAAACTGTTGCTGCAGGAAGTCAACCTTACGTAGCTGCTACATTACCTGGTACTCAAGGTTTATTCGCTGCTATTCAAGCTAGAGGTAACGTAGAAGTAGGATTTACTGCTGCTGCTGGACTTGATGAGTTTGATGCTATCTTGAAGAACTTAGATACTCAAGGAGCTATTGAAGAGAACATGCTATTCTTACAAAGACAAACGTCTTTAGATTTTGATGATATGTTAGCTTCTATTTCTGGTGGATTCGCTGGAGGTACTGCTTTTGGATTATTTGAAAATTCAGAGGAAATGGCATTAAATTTAGGTTTCTCTGGATTCAGAAGAGGTTCTTATGACTTCTACAAAACTGACTGGAAATACTTAAATGATGCTTCTACTCGTGGAGGAATCAATGGTATCAACTCTATTGAAGGAGTATTAGTACCTGCTGGAACTTCTACAGTTTATGATCAAATCTTAGGAACTAATATCCGTAGACCATTCTTACACGTACGTTACAGAGCTTCTGAAAACGACGACAGAAGAATGAAATCTTGGTTAACTGGTTCTGCTGGTGGTGCTTTTACTTCAACTCTAGATGCTATGGAAGTAAACTTCCTATCTGAAAGATGTTTAGTAACTCAAGGTGCTAACAACTTTGTATTGTTCAAAGGAATCTAATAATGATTCAAACTTAATAATATCCCCGTCTTAGGGCGGGGTATTATTTTTATAACTATTTAATTTTATTATATCATGGCTAAACAAGCTAAAGCAGAAACTGTTGAGGTTGCACCTCAAAAGGTAGTAGTAAAATCTACACCAAAAAAAGAAGTTAAACCTACTTGGGAAATTAAAGATAGAACATATTACTTAAAAGGTAATCAATCTCCTTTAACATTAAAAATACCAGGCAGACATACAAAGAAACATGCATTACTTTATTTCGATCAGAATAATGGAAAACAAAGAGAAATAAGATATGCAACAAATCAAGACTCACCATTAGTTGATGAGCAAAAGGGTGAAGTAACTTTAGGTCACATTATGTTTAAAGATGGAGTGTTATCAGTTCCAAAACAAAAACAAAATTTACAGAAGCTACTTTCCTTATACCATCCACTAAAAGAAAGAATATATACAGAGTTAAATCTACAAGCTGATGCTGAAGATGAACTTGATATTATTGAACAAGAAATAGAAGCTCTTAACGCTGCTAAATCAATGGCAATAGATCAAGCTGAAGCAATACTTAGAGTTGAACTTGGTTCTAGAGTCTCTCAGATGAGTTCTAAGGAACTTAAAAGAGATTTATTATTATTCGCTAAGAAAAATCCTAACTTGTTTATAGAGTTAGCAAATGACGAAAATGTACAATTAAGAAACATAGCTATAATGGCTGTTGAAAATGGAGTAGTTACATTGTCACAAGATCAAAGATCTTTCAATTGGGGTAGTAATGGAAGAAAATTAATGAATGTACCTTTTGATGAAAATCCATATTCTGCAATGGCAGCGTGGTTTAAAACTGACGAAGGTGTTGAAGTTTATAAATCAATAGAGAAAAAACTTCTCTAACATGTAATAATATATAAGGGCGTGTAATGCGCCCTGTATATTAAAATAAAAAATATCAATGGCAATAAACGTAAATACTGTTTACACAACGGTGTTGTCTATTCTTAATAAAGAACAAAGAGGTTATATAACACCAGAAGAGTTTAATAAGTTAGGCACACAGGTTCAGTTAGAAATTTTTGAAAATTATTTTGAAGATCTTAACCAGCAACTACGAGTGCCACAGACTGATAGTGAATACGCTAACAGACAAAAAAATATTGACAACTGTATATCTATATTTAAAACTATAGGTAATACCACTTATGATGCAGCTGGTTATTTTCTACCACCTTCTGATTTGCATAGAATAGGTGCGGTAATATACAGAGACGAAAAAGAATTACAACGTGTAGAGCGTAGTGATTTTTTAAATATAAATCTCTCTCCTTTAACAAGACCCACAACTCAATTCCCTGTTTATTTATATGAACAAGCTACTAAAGGTACCTCAGGCGGTAACACAGGACAACCTCATATGTTTGTTAAACCTACTACAATAAAAACAGCGGCTGATATCACTGTTAGTTATATACGTAAACCCGCAGATGTTGTTTGGGCTTTTCAACAACTTGGTGGTGGTACTTGGACTTCTGGTCCTTACATATATAACGCTGGTGATTCAACTCAGTTCGAGCTTGATAGTACAGAGCAAACAGAAGTTATAATTAGAATACTTGCATACGCTGGTGTTGTTATAAGAGATCCACAAATAGTTCAAGCCGCAGCTCAAGCTGTTCAAGCTGAAGAAGTAAATTCAAAAAGTTAAGATATGGCAATGATGCAAGAAAATAACAGACAATACTACGAAGGTGCTCAGAGTTTTGTAAGTGCAGCTGGTGCTAACCAATTATTTACAACAACGTTTGATACAGATTTAATACTAGGTGCCACAGGATCTTGGTCTCCAACTAATGCTAATTATGCTTTAAATAACTTTAAACTTTACACAAGTCCTTCAGGAGCTCCTGGTACGTTTACAGAATATACAAGTCAATTTGAATTAACCAACAATGTTATAAAAATAGTTGGTAATTTAAATGCTAATACGGTTGTTGTTGTTCAGTTAAAAAAACTAGATGGTGGTAATTATGGTGCTACTATTGCTGATAAAGCATATGGTAACATCGTAGAACAAAACTATGGATCTTATGCTTACGCAAAGCTAGGTGATTTAGTAGAAAACTTTTTAGTTGCATACGTTGGAGCTGGTAAACTTATACCTAGTGTAAAACGTACGGATGTTATATTTCATACTAAAAGAGCAATACAAGAATTTAGTTATGATACTCTTAGAAGTATAAATGCTCAAGAACTTACAGTGCCAAAAAACTTAAGTGTTGTAATACCTCAAGACTATGTTAATTATGTAGAGCTTTCTTGGGTTGATACTCAAGGTGTTAAACATATTATATACCCTACTACACTCACTAGTAATCCTAGTGAAATGCCTGTTCAAGATAATAAAGGAGTTCCTATTCAAGATTCTTTTAATAACAACATTGATGGAACATCTTTAACCGAAGAAAGATGGAGGAATAATATATACAAAGATATAAGAAGTATTGAAGGTAATAGTCTAGTATCATATGACTACTACTATGCTAACGGTGGAAACATGTATGGTTATGGTCAACTATATGGATTACAACCAGAACTTGCCAACGCTAATGGATGGTTTACTATAAACGAAAGAGAAGGTAAGTTTTCTTTTTCAGCAGACTTAGTAGATAAGATAATACTACTACAATATATCTCTGATGGTCTTTCAAATGATTTAGATACTAGAGTACCAAAGATGGCAGAAGAGGCCGTATATGCTTATTTAAAACATGCTATACTTGCTAGTAGAATAAACCAACCAGAGTATATAATTCAAAGACTTAAAAAAGAAGCTAGCGCTAAATTACGTAATGCTAAGATTAGATTATCAAATATTAAATCTAATGAGATAGTTCAAGTTATGCGTGGTAAATCTAAATGGATAAAACACTAGAATTAAATGCCAGATATTCAAAATAATTTTGTACAATCTAAAATGAACCAAGATCTTGATGATCGTTTGGTTCCTAAAGGTGAGTATAGAACAGCACAAAACGTGGCTATTAGTAGATCACAGGGTGAAGACGTTGGAGCTTTAGAGAATATAGAAGGTAATAACATTATAGCAAATGCTGGTTTATCTTCATATGAAAATCTAGATGTTATAGGTTACTATGTAGATCCTTCAGAGAATAATGTATATTTTTTTTTAACAGACTATGTTGATTCATCTTCAGATGGTATAAGCAACTTTGCACCAACTACAGCTAATTGCTTTATTTATAGCTTTAATAATATTTCAAACACTTTTACTCGCTTAGTACAGGGTTATTTTCTTAACTTTTCAAAGAACAGTCCTATACATGGTATAAGTATAATAGAAGATTTATTGTTTTTTACAGACTATAGAAATCAACCTAGAAAAATAAACGTAAAACTAGCGAACACAAGTAGTAGTAATTTAAATCCAAGTTATTATACTACGGAAGATCAAATATCTGTAGCTAAATATGCACCATACGAGCCAGTTAAATTTATTGACTTAGCCTATAATAATAATTTAAGGTCTACATTATCAAATCCTTCACAAGAGTTTCTTACTATAAACATGTCTTCTGGAATAGTAGCACCTGTAGGAACGATAACAACAGCTACTTTTACAGCGATTAGTGGTGCTACATATGTGCCTACAGTAGGTTCAAAAATAATTAGTAAAAGCAATACTGATTTAAATGGTAAAATTGTACTAACAGCAACCGCTACGACTGTAACTTTTTCAGGTGCAGTTACTTTAATAGTTGGAGACGACATTGCTTTCGCTCAGCCAAACCCTGAATATGATGAAAACTTTGGTGGTGATCCAGAATATTTATCTACAAAATTTGTAAGGTTTAGTTATAGATTTGTTTTTGATGATGGTGAATATTCCTTGATAGCACCATTTAGTCAAGTTTGTTATATACCAAAACAAAATGGATACTTTATAACAGAAGATAGCGAACAAGCTTATAGAAGTAGTATTATTAGATTTATGGAAAATAATGTAGCACAAGCTATATTGAATATAAAAATGCCTTGTGAGTGGATCAGCGATACAGATAACCCTCAAACAAAATTCCATATTAATCAGGTAGAAATACTGTATAAAGAATCTGATCAAATATCTATAAAATCAGTACAATCAATACCGATAGCAGATGTTCTTAGTAATATGAAACTAAATGCTAACAAAGAAATATATACATACACGTATATATCTACAAAACCATATAGAACTTTACCTTCAGATCAAATAACTAGAGTATATGACAAAGTACCAGTAAGAGCTTTTTCTCAAGAAGCTGTTAGTAATAGAATAATATATGGTAACTTTATAGATAAACACACATCCCCATCATCTTTAAACTATGGTGTAGGGCAAGGTTTTAAAACTGGTTATTCTACAGCCTCTGGTATATATAGTCAGATAGAATTTCCTAGTAGCACTTTAAAACAAAATAGAAACTACCAGGTAGGTGTCGTTCTTTCTGACAGATATGGTAGATCTTCAACAACTATATTATCATCGAGAGATAAAAAAATAACACCAGGTGGATCAACTCAATCATATATAGGTTCAACACTTTATAATCCATACCAAACACCGAGTGTACTTAACTTTCCAGGGCTTGCTTTAAAAGTTTTATTTGATACAGCTGAAAATAGTAATGCAGTTATACCTGAATCAATATCTGGTTTACAAGGTTATCCTGGTGTATACATTCCTATAGGTGCTGTGGATACGTTTTCTGCATTTGCAGCTGGAACCGGGTATCCAGCAAGTGTAACTAATCAAGAAGCTGAAACTACTGGAGGTAGTGGAACTGGTTTAACTGTAAATATAACTACAAATGGTAGTGGTGTTATAACGGCATTACCAATTATAAATAAAGCTGGTGAAGGCTATGTTGAAGGCGATGTTGTAAATATTTCTGGAGGATCAAGCGGTACAGTTACAGTTAAGTTTTTAAAAGAACCTAATCCACTGGGATGGTATTCTTATAAATTAGTTGTAAGGCAAACAGAGCAAGATTATTACAATGTCTATGTTCCTGGTATTTTAAATGGTTATCCTGATCCACAATCCGGTAGTCCTTTTCCTACTAATGAAAATGGAAGTACATCACATATGGTTTTGTTAAATGATAATATTAACAAAGTACCTAGAGATTTAAATGAAGTAGGACCTGAGCAAAGAAAATTTAGAAGTTCTGTAGAGCTTTTTGGTAGAGTTGTGAATACACAACCTGTTGCTGGTGTAAGTTTTTCTAATCAATATCAACCTGACGTGTTACCAGATACTGTTTCTATCATAGCTGATACTGATGATTTAGATTTTACAGCAGCAAAACTCAGTAGTTCTGGTGAAGAAAGTTTTTATCAATTTATAATAAAACCTTCTATAGCTAGAATATCAACTGGCAAGACCCTTGGCGCTAAAGGAGCTTCCAATGCTACAAGCATGATACCTCAATTAGCTGTTTTAGAAACACAAGCTGTAGAGTCATCATTAGATATATACTACGAAACAAGTACAACTGGATTAGTTGAAGACTTAAACAACATTTCAGCCACCACTGGAATTATTCCAGTAGGTTTTACAACAGCTAATTACACTCAAAATGAATCTGACCCTATAGGAACAGACGTTCTTGGTAGTGCGAGTAGTAGGATTAGAGCTGTAGATTTTAATGGAAATACAATTACAGATAGAACATATTCTTTAGTAAATGTTGTAGACGGTAACGGATCGCTTTTACAATATAACAACGCGTCAACAGGACCTGTAATACCATTTCCATTTACTCTTACAAGTGATTCTACCGGAGCAGGTTTCTTCATTAAAACAAATGCATTTTTTCCTTTTAGTGAAATATCAGCTGAAAACACTTTTGTTTTTACTATATCATGTGCTAGTATTTCTGATCCATCAAATAGTACGAATCTTAATATTACAGGAACATTAATTAATTCTTTACCTAACATTGGAACTTTTCCTGCTACTTTATCAGCATCTAATACAGGTGCTATATCAGGTAGTAGTTTTGTTGCTGGATCAACAAATGGCGTTAACGCAGGTGCGTTAGCTACAGACAAGAAAGTAGGTCTTCAATATTCAATAGAACCAGGTGGTGTTTTAAATAGCTCTAGTGCTACTGATTCTAATAATTATGGTTTTACAATATTATCTGATGGTACTCAAATATCTTTGAACCCTTATCCAACACCTGGAACATATGCTGTTACGGTTACGTTAACAGACGGCGGTGGACTTACTGATACAGAAACTACAAGTGTAACAGTAAATCCTCAAAATAATGTACCTTTTAGGTTTTGGTTTGATTATTTAGCTACGAACAGTACTCAAGCTATTAAATTAGAAACTAGTTTCTTTCTTAGCAATGCCCCATATTCGTTAACTCTTCCAACTCCAATTGGCGGTTCTTCTGGAGCTACACCAACAGGTAGTGTTGGATCGTCAACTCAAGGTGAGTATAGATACTCTTCATCTAGTGGACTTTTAACTAGTTACCCACCTACTAACGTTCCAAAAATAGTATCTTCAACTAGTGGTAGTGGTTACTCGAATGGTAGTTTAGCTCTTTTATCAACGTCATACAACAGCACACCTCCACCACCACAAAATGGAAGCGGTCTTGCAGTAGATGCTTTTTCTAACGCGCTCGGTCAATTAAGGGTATCTAATCCAAACACTATTCAAATAGTTTCAGTAGGTAATGCTCAGTATCAAACAGGTGAGCAATTAAATATTTTAGGAGCTAGTGGTACTAATTCCGTGATTGAACTAGATCTTGGTACTCGAATCGAAGCTCGTGTAAATGGTCTTTCTGGCGGGTCAATCGCGAGTGTTCCATCAGGGACTAAGCTAGAAATACAACTATGGAGGGGAACACCTGGTGTTACAGGTGCTCTTGCTATTGGAACTAAAGTTACTTTAAATAGTGGTAGTTTAATATATCAATCAGGATTTTGGACTCAATTGATAGAAGGTACTAATCTTAATAATGGAAATGTAGATGGTTATACTATATACATGCAACTTAAAAACCAATAACTATGGCTGTTAATTTAGAAGTTAATTTTTTCAATTCGTTTTTATTAAAGCAGTTAAATCAAGTTGTTGGATCAACTTATACACCATTAAGTCCTGGTGGTTTTCCATATAATGGTGTTCAAACTACAGGTGGTTTTGAACAACAAATGATAATTGTTAATGTTATAACGGCAGGTTCAAATTACAACTTAGGAACAACAACAGTAAGTGCTAATAACTTATCTACAACTAGTACCAATGGAGCAGGTATGACTGTTGATATATTAGAAGTAAATGGTTCTGGAGGAATAGTTAAATTAAAAATAAGAAACTTAGGTGATGGAAATTATGAAGATGGTGACTCTGTAACTGTTGTTCAGACTGGAACACCTACGCCTGCTGGTGGTGCTTTTACTATAAAAGTATTACATGTTGATACTACAAGTACCGCTACTAAAAAACTTAATTTTCCAGGCACTATAGATAAAACAAATATTAACAATAATTTTTTTGTAGAAGAGTCTAGAATTAGAGGTGGTTATAATAATGCTCAAGTAGATATAGGTGTATTAGCTTATTTAGCAGAGCAAGAGTCTTCTCAAGAAAATAGATTTAATTCACTTATATATTCTGGTATATTCAATTCTAGAACAGGTGTAAATAATACTAATCAATTTTCTATAAGTGAGGATATAACTAAATCATTATCACCAGTATATGGATCTATACAGAAATTACATGCTGAAGATAATAACCTAATTGTACTACAAGAGAACAAAGTTAATACAGCTTTAATAGACAAAGATGCTATATATTCAGCTGAAGGAAATGCTACTTTAACCTCCACAACTCAAGTGATAGGGCAAGCAGTTCCTTATGCGGGTGACTTTGGTATAAGTAGAAACCCAGAAAGCTTTGCTTACTTTGGATTTAGAAGATACTTTGTTGATAAAGATAGAAACAGCGTGCTTAGATTATCACGTGATGGTCTTACTGAAATATCTCAATATGGTATGATTGATTATTTTAGAGATCAATTAACAGCTTTACCAGAGGAAACAGAGATAATTGTTGGTAGTTTACAGGCGGCGTATACAATAACTGCTTCAGCATCTTCATCAACAAATCAATTAACTATAGTGCAGTCAGCATCGTTACTAAACAATGCTCAAAAAGGCATGCAGCTATGGATAAATGGCGCTAAGCAAATAGATTCAGCTAGTGGTAAAGATATAATAATAATAAACATAGCTGGTAAGACAATTACTTTTAATAGAAATATAAGTGTTACTGCTGGTAATGGCCTTGCTTTTGTTACCCCGGCTAAAGGTCAAATTGTAGGTGGTTTTGATGTACATAATAGAAACTATGTAGTATCGATACAAAAAGAACCAACTTGGGCATCTCAATTAATAAATGCTCCAACATTTACTTTACAAGCGGGTGGTAGTGGTTATATCACAGCAACTAATGTGGCTACCACTGCAGCTACCCCTAGTATAGGCTCTGGTATGACTGTTGACATAGTTGCTAATCCAGCCGTAAATGGTATAATTACAGGAGTTGTAGTTAATAGCTTTGGAAATGGTAATTATAACGTAAATGATGTGATTACTATATTAGGTGGAAACAACAATGCAACATTAAAAATAACTAATAGTGGTATTGTTGATGTAGGATCTGGAGATAACGCTACATACAATACGTTAGCTTATGATGAGTTAGTTAGGGGTTGGAGTAGTTTTTATACTTACAAACCTACCTTTATGCTTAGTTTAAAGAATAAATACTATTCCATAAAAAGTAAGGATATATATCAACACTATGCTCAAAATGGTACAACCCTTTCTTCTAACAACAACAGAAATATATTCTATGGAATATATAATAAATCTAGTATTGAATTTGTTTTTAACGCTAATTTTGGTGTTAGTAAAAACTTTCTAACATTAAACTATGAAGGAGATAACGGTTGGCAAGCGGACAGTATTGTATCTGATTCTCAAAGATTTACTTATAGTTCTTATACGTCAAATCCTTTAGGTAATTATGTTAGCACTAATGACACAGCTCCAGAAATACCTAGTTACTATGGTGGCGCTTATGATGATGCTGGTAATACGTTTGTAACTCCAAACCCTATGGGTTCACCTATATATAGATACGGGTTTGATTTAAAAGAAAACAAGTATTATGGAGTAATTAAAAACAATAGCACTGCAACTAATGGTGAAGTGTTATATGGAAATCAAATATCAGGTATTAAAGGTAGATATGTAACAGTAACAATGTCTACAGATAATCTTACAGATATAGCTGGTGCAAAAGAGTTGTGGGCTGTAGGATCTAGATACGTGGTATCAAGCTATTAAATTATATGAAATTAAAATCACGTTTATTAAAAAACGAAGACTGGGATACACTTTGTAAATGGTGGGAATCTTGGCCAGACTGGGTTAATCCACCTAAAACATTTTTACCAGATAATGGTAAAGGAGGTTTAATGGTTGAAAAAAACGGGAGACCAATATGTGCTGGTTTTTTATACATGACAAATTCAGATGCAGTATTACTTGAATGGATTGTATCAGACCCAGAGTATAGAGACAAAGATCGTAAAGATGCAATAAAATTACTTATAAGTTCAGCGGAGAATTTATGCAAGAATTTAGGTAAAGTGCACATGTTTAGTATTGGTAGAAACAAACACTTAATCAATACACATAAGGAATTAGGTTGGACAGTAGATGAAAGTCCTTCTCATGAATTAATTAAAAATATTTAAATATGGCAGGAGTAGTAGCTGCGGTAGCAGTAGGTGTTGGAGTATCAGCAATCGGAACAGCAGTTGCGGCAGGACAACAGAAAAAAGCAGCAAGAAGGGCTAGAAATGATAAAGAAAGACTTACAGATGAACTAGATCAATTAGAATTAGATCGTCAAGAAGTTATAAATCCGTATAGTGACGTTGTTTCTTTAGATGATATGATAGTAGATAATAGTGATATACTTTCTAATCCTTTTCAAAATATAGGTGTAGCAACGCAAGCTGCTAAATTCCAAGCAGAAGAAGCTGATATAGCACTAGCGAATACATTAGATACATTGCTAGCATCTGGAGCTTCAGCTGGTGGAGCAACCGCATTGGCTCAAGCTGCTTTGCAAAGTAAGCGTAATATTTCAGCTAGTTTGGAACAACAAGAAACTAATAATCAAAAACTTGCTGCTCAAGGAGAACAATTCTTACAGCAACAACAAATGTCCGAAGCTCAAAGAGTACAGCAAGCCCAAATGACAGAAGCTCAACGTATACAGCAAGCAGATGTTCTTGGTAAAGAATTTGTATATGGAGAAACAGAGCGTAGAGAAACAGAACAAATGAATAGAAAGCAAGCTCAAATAACTGGATCTGCACAAGCTGAAATAGCCGCTAATCAAAACAGAGCCGCAATAACCACTGCTGGGATTGGAGCTATTGGTGGTATTGCAAGTGCAGGTATTACTGCAGAATATGGAAAATAAAAAATAAAAATAAATGGCATTACCACAATTTTCAAGAAACTATACTAGGTCAGGTGCTTATGAAAACCCTATAACTCCAGTTGATACACAATCAGGTGCTATATGGGCTAATGCTATTCAAGGTATAGGTAACACAGTTGTTAAAACAATAGATACCTTAAACGCTAAAGCTGAGGCTAAAGTAAAAGAAACACAAAAAATTCTAGATGAAAACGCAAGGTTCGTTTTAACAGAGAATAATACTTTTATTGCTAATGCTTCTAAAGCAGGTTTAAAAAATCCTAGCTTTGCTAAAG